>Ga0315545_1000002_pt1 | contig 279588 bp, 262 predicted proteins | sample SalMarSW160210MG_FD_203096 | JGI IMG/M metagenome (GOLD analysis project Ga0315545, IMG submission 203096) | Salt marsh sediment microbial communities from the Plum Island Ecosystem LTER, Massachusetts, United States - Salt Marsh Sediment SW1602-10 ... | reverse complement strand
CTGCTATAAATGAGGCTGTGCCATATCTGGTTATGGATATATCCTCTGCAACTTTTGGATGGTCTTTTAAGCTTTTTTTAGCATCCCCAATTACTTTCTCGTCCTTCAAATATTTATAAAAATCTTCGTCTCCTTCTAAAACTCTTAAAGCTATAAACCTCTTTGGTATAGGAGTTTCTTTTATCTGTAATGATATTTTATTTATTGCTCCTTCTACGTGGTCATCATACTCAACTTCAAAACCTCGTCTTGTCGCCTTTTTAATTCTTAATATTGCATCCACAAGTTTATCTATCCCTCTCTTGGTTAGAGGATTTATAGAAATAACTGGGATACCAAGCAATTTTTCTAGTTTTTCACAATTAATTTTTATTCCCCTCTTTTTGGCGTCTTCTACAAAATTTAAAGCTAAAACAGTAGGTACCCGAGCCTCTAATATTTGTAAAATCATATAAAGACTTCTTTCGAGAGAAGTTGCGTCAGTAATTGTTATTACTCCATCTCCATCTTCTTCAAACAAAGCCTTTTCAGTAACTTTTTCTTCTTCACTTCTATCAGAAATAGAGTATATCCCCGGAGTATCTACAAACTCAATTTCTGTATTATTAATTTCCTTTTTGGCTTTAGTTATCTCAACAGTGGTTCCAGGATAATTGGATACTGTAACTCTCGGACCAACTAATGCATTAAGTAATGAAGATTTTCCTACATTTGGCTGGCCAATTAAAAGTATTTTAATATTTTTCATATTCTAGTACTTTGATTTCTTTTGCTATATCTTTATCCAAAACAAATTTTTTATTTCTTATTTTAATAATAACACCATTCGGGACTCTATTTATTATTCTTATTTTTCCTCCTGGATATACCCCCATACTAATCAACCTTTCAAATAACCCAATACTAAAATTGATATCGGTAATTAAACCTTCTTCTTTTTTGAATTCTGTTAAAGAAATCCCTTTCTTTTTAAAAGTAGACAGTTTTTTGATGACATCAACAACTTCCGTAGAAATATAATGTTCAAGAACGTTAGTTGCCTTGATTGCTTCTCTCCCACTCATTCTTTTTTTAAAATATTCTTCAAGAATAAGGTGTTTTTTGATAATACCCTTTGCTCTATTTTGCCCTCTCTTTGTTAGTTGAATATATTGTTTCCCATATTTTTTCTCTAAAGAAAGTTTTATTAAATCTTCTTTTTCAAGTTCGTTTATGGACTTAGACACAAAAAATTGAGAAACACTAATTTCTAGCTTCATAAATTTTAAAGGAATTTTTTTATTCTTCCTACCTAAAACTTCTAATATATCCTCTTTTACTATTCTTAAAACCTCAGGCCCCTTAATCATATTAACTAGTAGTACATTTAATCTTTAATAATTTTTTTCTTGTTTTTATTGTCTTTTATATTTTCATTTTATCAAAAAATCGCCAAAATGGCGATTAATTTCAGGGATCTGGTCCCGAACAAAGTTCGATTTACTAGCGAGGTATGCCGCTTTTTTCTCGAACCGTTCTAAAGATATGAGGCGTTTCGGTCTCCCGAATACCTCACTAGCCTGCTCCCTTGGCTGAACAATGTTAGAACCTGTTTGGGAAAATAAAAAGTGGGTACTGGAAGGCTACCCACTCTTTTTATCAAAATAATTCCTTCTACTGGCTACTTCTCCCAGTCATATGTTATCGTTGCCCCACAAGCTGCACACTTCACCTCTGCATCTGCTCCCCTCTTTTGACCTTGGTGTTTTATCTTTACTATGTTGGGGTGGTTGCAGTCAGGACACCTTACCTCTAAGATTAGATATTCGCCTCGTTCCTTTACTTTTATATTGGTTACTTCCACTTTTTCCCTCCTTTTCTGGATGATGATAAACAGTATCCTAAAGTTATATTTTTAGGATATTTTCTTTTTAGCGTTTATAAACAAAAAAGTCAAGCCCGCATAGGACTCGAATCAATAAAGGTTTAACTGCTTACTTTCCGAATGTTCGCTGGCGGCTACTATATTCTCTAATGGCTTCATCTAAATCTTCTTCATTAAAATCTGGCCAAAATTTTTTTGAAAAATAAAGTTCAGAATAGGCTGTTTGCCAAAGTAAAGAATTTGATAATCTTTGCTTACCGCCAGCCCGAATGATTAAATCGGGATCGGGCAAGCTAGCAGTAGAAATGTACTGATTAAAGAGTTCCTCTGTAACTTTTTCTGGCGAAATGCCATCTTGAATAATTCTTTGGGTGGCTTGAACAATATCCCATTTTCCTCCATAGCTTATTCCAAGATTTAAAAAAAACTTATTGTTATTTTTCGTAGCTTCCTCAACTTCCCGGATGATTTTTTGGAGAGATTCAGAAAGCCTTTCTTTTTGACCTATTACTCTGACCCTTACCCCCAATTTTTGGTATTCTGGATTATTAATGTATTTTTGAAGGTTTTCTTTTAATCCTTTTTCTAAAAACCGCATTAAAAAAGAAACTTCTCTTTTGGGCCGATTCCAATTTTCAGTTGTAAAACCAAAAACAGTCAAAATTTTCACTCCTCTTTTCTGGCACCAACTCCAAAATTTTAATAAATTTTTATAACCTTCCCAATAACCTCTTAAAGCTGGTAGCCCCCTTTCTCTGGCCCAGCCCTGATTACCATCAGGAAATAAAACAATGTGATATGGAACCTTGATTTTCATTTTCATGGTATTCTATTTTAATTGGCTCCTTAGTTTGCTACCTAGCCACTATATAACCTATAGCAAAAGAAAGTAAGGAAATTAAAATTACGCCAATTACTAAAATTATATCTTCTAAATGACTTTTGACAAATTGAATTATTTTTGCTAACATTTTATTGTATGGCTAAGACTAAAGCAGCTGGCGCTACAAAATTAGGAAGGGATTCCCTCCCAAAATATTTAGGCGTAAAACTCTTTGAGGGTCAGAAAACTCGACCTGGCGGTATTATTATCCGCCAGCGAGGTACCAAATTTCTTCCCGGTAAAAATGTTAAAAGAGGAAGAGACGATACTTTATATGCCTTGAAAAAAGGTATTGTTCACTTTGTGACAAAGAGAAAAAAAGGATTTGACAACTCACAAAGAATCACTAAAATCGTTGAGGTCAAATAGCTGCCCTGACAAACTCTTTAAATAATGGATGAGGCCTCAACGGCCTTGATTTATATTCTGGATGGAACTGGGTTCCGACAAAAAAGGGATGATTTTTAATCTCAATAATCTCTACCAGGTCTCTTTCTGGATTAATCCCGGCCATTATCATTCCCTTTTTCTCTAAAACCTCACGAAACTCATTATTCAGCTCATAGCGGTGCCTATGACGCTCAGAGGTATAAAATGAGCTATAAGCCCTAAAACTGACTGTTTTTGACTTTATTTTGCATTTGTAAGCCCCTAATCTCATTGTTCCTCCATATTTTTTTTCTTTCAAAAGAGCTTTTTGTTCCGGCATAACATTAATCACCGCATATTGAGAATTTGGTGAGAACTCAGTAGAATTAGCTCCTTTAAATCCGCAAACATTTCTGGCAAATTCAACTACCGCTAACTGCATTCCTAAACAAAGTCCCAAGAAAGGGATTTTATTTTTTCGACAAAATTCAATTGCTTTTATTTTTCCTTCCACTCCCCTACTTCCGAAACCGCCGGGAACGATAACGCCATCGAATTTTTTTAATTCTTTTACGGCTTGAGAATTCTTTTCATATTTTTCTGTTCCTACCCAAAAAATTTCTGGTTTTCTTTTAAAAAATGCTGCACTGTGCTTTATTGCTTCAATTATGGAAATATAAGAGTCCATTAAAGTGAAATTTCCTGTTTCAAAATATTTTCCAACTATGCCAATTTTAACCGGTTTCTTGGCAGTTTTAACTGTCTTTATTAATTTTTGCCAATCCTCTAAATTTTGTTTTTTTACCTTTAAGCCAAACTTTTTTAAAATCCGACTGCCAAGTTTTTCTTTCTCAAAATTAATTGGGGCCTCATAAATTGAATCAACATCGGGGGCGGAAATAACATCTTCTTTGGCGACATTACAAAAAATGGATATTTTTCTTTTCCTCGGCTCATCCAAGGAAACCCGAGAACGGCCCAGAATAATATCCGGCTGGATGCCTGCTTCGTTTAGCAACCTGGCAGCATTTTGGGTTGGTTTAGTTTTCATTTCTCCAATCATTTCAGGAATTGGTAAATAACTTACTAAAATAAAAAGGACATTTTTGGGATCTTTCAAGCGCATCATTCTTGCTGCTTCCAGAAAAAGAAGGTTTTGATATTCCCCTACTGTTCCTCCAATTTCTACCAAAATAAAATCAGCCCTGGTTTTCCGAGCTGATTTTTTTATTCGCGAAATCACTTCGTTTGGAATATCAGGGACAACCTCAACGCACCTTCCTCCGTATTCTAAATTTCTTTCTCGGTTAATTACCGCCTGATAAACTCTGCCAGTAGTAATATAATTGAGTGTATTTAGATTTTCATCTAAAAATCTTTCATAGTTTCCGACATCCTGATCGCATTCAGTTCCATCATCAGTTACAAAAATTTCCCCATGTTCAACGGGGTTCATCGTTCCGGCATCGACATTAATGTAAGGATCAATTTTAATTGCTGTTACCTTGAATCCTTTTGACTGTAAAATTTTTCCAATGGAAGCTGCTGCTACTCCTTTGCCAATACCAGACATAACTCCTCCAGCAACAAAAATAAAACGAGCCATAGACGCTAATCGATGCTAATATACGAATTGATACTAATTATACGAATTAGTATCATTAGCATACATTAGTATATTGGCATCGCGTTACTTCTCTTCGTTGACTATTATTTTTATTTCTACTTCTAAATTATGTTCAAATTTAATCTTTACTGGAAATTCGCCGATCTCTTTTAAGGGCTCTGCTAAATCGATTTGACTCTTTTTAACTTTAAAACCTAATTCTTTTAATTTTTCAAAAATTTTCTGGGCGTTTATAGATTCAAAAAGTTGACCTTCCTCTCCAATTTTAACTGGAATTATGACTTCCAAACCTTCCATGCTTGAAGCAAATTCTTGAACTTTTTTTAATTCTTTCTCCTCCTTTTTTGCCTCTGTCTCTTTTTGGGTCTCCAGCCAGCTCATCACTTCTTTTGTCGCTAGTTTTGCCAACCCTTTGGGAATCAAAAAATTCCTGGCATAGCCATCTTTAACTTCCTTAATTTCATATTTCTTACCCAGATTATCTATATCTTGCAAAAGTATAACTCGCATAAATTTTGTTTAACCTACTACCAGAGTTAGTGTGAGGTTCCTAACAACTTTATTTTATCTCATCTCTTTTATTACTTCAATAGCCTTATCAAATTGAGGATCCCTTTCTGCTGTATAATCTTCTTCGGTCATTTCTACTTTTATATCCGGCTCCAGACCAATATCGGTAATGAGCTCACCTGAGGGAGTTAACCATCTTGCCACTGTAATCTTAAGAGAAGAGCCTTCTTTTAATTTCTCTAATTCCTGAACTGAACCTTTACCAAAAGATTTTTCGCCAATTATTTTTATACCCCGATTATCACGAAGAGCTGCAGCTAAAATTTCCGAACCAGAGGCTGAACCTTGGTTAATTAAAATCACTATTGGATATTGTAAAAGCCTGGCATTACCCTTAGCTTTATAAATATTCTGTTCTGTTTCTTGACCAAAATCCTCAATGGCTACAGTTTGTCCTCTTTCCAAAAACCAGCCCGAAATATCCCGGGCAACTTCCAAATAGCCTCCGGGGTTATTTCGCAAATCTAAAATTATTTTTTCAGCCGGACTATTTAGAATTTCAATTGCTGTTCTGGTAAAATCAGAACTTGCTTTCTCAGAAAATTGATAGAGTTTTAGATAGGCAATCTTTTCCCCTTCTGGAGTTTCTTTTAATTCCCATTTTAAAGAAGGAACTTCAATGACTGCTCTAACAATTTTGATTTCTTTTGTATTCTGCCATTCCTCTCGAAAAATCATTAAAGTAACCTCTGTTCCCTTTGTCCCCCGAATAAGGTTTACTGCCTCATCAATAGTGATATCTACTGTTAAAGTATCTTCTATTTTTATAATTTTATCTCCAGACCTAAGTCCTGCTCTCTGAGCAGGGGTTCCCTCCAAAGGAGCGATTACCTGGAGTTGTCCTTTTCTAATTCCAATTTCCATACCTACTCCTTCAAATTGACCGGTTACATCTTCTAAAAATTTTTTACTATCTTCGGGGTTTAAAAAGGTGGTATAAGGATCTTCCAAAGACTTTACCATCCCTGAAATTGCTCCATAAATCATTTTTTGAACATCAAGCTTTTCTGGACTGACAAATTTTTCTTCAAGTTTCTTCCAGGTTTCCCAAAAAAGCGAAAGGTCAATATCCTCTGGCGGACAAATTTTACACTGTGATTTCCCAAAATAAAAACCGAAAGCGCTACTAGATGCAATAATAACGAAAAATAGAAAAACCAAAATAATTTTTTTCCTAATAGAAAATGTCATATTAAATCTTTATACTAAAAATTAAAGCATTAGTCAAAAAGAAAAAATAGCAAATCGAAAGAAGCTATTATTTTCTCTGACTTTATTTTAACAGATTTTAACCCTCAGTCCTACTAATCTAACAAGTTTTTTGCTTTCTAATAAAAGTCTTAAAAGAAGTTTTTTGGACTCTTTTTTTAAAATTTCTAAATTTTGAGTTGACTCTTTTAATGTCTTTGATTTAGTATGAGTTTCAAAACCCTGAAATCGACAAATAACAGTAATGGTTTTAAAAGCGAAGTTGGCAGAGGCCCGGCCTCTGTCAACTTCCTCTATTAATTTTTCGAAAGTATCAAGGATAATTTCTGGGTCCCGGGTATCTTTTTCAAAAGTGTGTTCCTGACCAATAGATTTTATAATTTCCTCTGAACTTAATTCCTCTTCATCAATACCTCTAGCTCTTTCATGAATTATCTCCCCCACTACCCCGAACATATTTTTAAGTTTTATTTTCGATATCTTTTTAAGTTCTTTTATTTTATTTACGCCAATGGCCTGCAATTTTACAGCAGTTTTTGGTCCAATACCAGGAATTTTTTTAATATCTAAGGGATTGAGAAATTTTTGAACTTCAGGAGGCTCGACCTTTAAAAATCCATCGGGCTTAGCCAACGAGGAGGCAATTTTTGCAATCAATTTATTTGGCCCGATACCCGCTGTTGAAGTCAATTTCTCTTTTTCAAGAACTTCTTTCTTTATTTTTTTTGTAATACTTTCAGCTTTTTTATAATTATTAGCAAAAGAAATATCTAAATAAGCTTCGTCTATTGAAACTTGTTCTATAGTTTTTGAATACTTCGCTAAAATTTCCATAATTTTTTCTGAAACTTTTTGATAGAGTTCCATATTAACCGGTAAAAACACGGCTTTCGGGCAAAGCTCATAGGCTTTTGAAATTGGAAGAGCTGAATGAATTCCATATTCCCGGGCTAAATAATTACAAGTGGAAACCACTCCCCTACCTTTGCCCTCTTTTGGGTCAGCTCCCACTACCAAGGGTTTCTCTTTAAACCGAGGATTTTCTCTTTCTTCTACCTGAGCAAAAAAATAGTCCATATCGATATGAAGAATAATCTTTTCCATATTTTCATTTTAACATGCCTCAATAAAAAAACTGAGCCAGTTTTTAAAACCAGCTCGGCCTCTCTGTGCCCCCACTAGGACTTGAACCTAGACTTACTGCTTAAAAGGCAGTTACTCTACCAAATTGAGTTATGGGGGCATTTTATATTCCTTCTTCTTTTAATTTTTCTAAAAGTTCTTTTTGTTTTTTACTCAATCTTTTTGGCGTCTTCACAACCAATTCAACGTATAAATTCCCTTTCCCGTAACCTGAAAAATGAGGAATTCCTTTACCAGAAATTCGTAAAATTTTTCCTGATTCAACACCAGAAGGAACTTTTAGTAAAATTTTGGTTCTCTCAAGAGTAAGAGCCTCTATTTCTGCTCCTAAGGCTGCCTGGGAAAAAGAAATAGGTAAAGAAATATATAAATCATCTCCCTTTCTTTTGAAAATTGGGTGCGGTTTGACAAAAATTCGAACATATAAATCTCCTGTCTTTCCTCCTCTTCTACCTGCCTCTCCTTTACCTTCGATTTTTATCACTTGATTGGTATCAACTCCAGCTGGAATAAAAATTTTTATATCTTCTACTCCCTTAATCCTCCCCTCTCCTTTACAGACATTACAGAGAGTTTGTGGCCTCTGTCCCTCCCCACCACATTCAGGACAAGTAACAAATCTGGTAAATGAGCCAAAAAAGGTTCTTTTTATCTGCTGAACTTCTCCCTTGCCCCGGCAAGAAAAACATTCCTTTACAGGAGTATTAGGTTCAGCCCCAGAGCCCCGGCAACGAGAGCAAGAAATCAGTTTTTGTAAAGAAATTACTTTTTCCTTGCCTTTTAGAGTTATCTCTAAGGGAATTTCTATATTAATCTCAATATCTCTTCCTCTTTTTAAATCTTTTCTTTTTCGAGGAATACCAAAACCGAAGATTTCTTCAAACATCTCTCCCAAATCTAAATCTCCAAAATCAAACTCTCCACTTTCTCCAAAATTTCCCCCGGGCCACTGAAAACCAAAACCTGGCTCTCCTCCGCCCGGCATCCCCTCAAAAACCCGGCCAAATCTATCATATTGAGTTCTTTTTTCCTTACTAGAAAGAACCTGATAGGCTTCATTTATTTCTTTGAATTTTTTCTCATCTCCTCCTTTATCAGGATGGTATTTATGGGCCAGTTTACGGAAGGCCTTTTTGATTTCATCTTGAGAGGCATTGCGAGAAATACCTAAGACTTGATAATAATCCTTTGCCATAATTTTTATGATTTCTCTTTATACTCTCCTTCCTCTGCATCTTTTCCTTTGTCTTCCTTTGGTTTCTTTTCTTCTGCTTGGGTTTTCTTATAAAGTTCTGCTCCTACTTTTTGGATAACTTGTGAGAGTTCCGAAGTCTTACTTTTTATTTCCTCTATATTATCACTATCTTTAACTTTTTTCAAAGCCTCAATTTTTTCTTCAATTTCTTTTTTGGAATCAGAGGAAATTTTATCACCAGCGTCTCTAAGAGTTTTCTCACAGGTATAAATCAAATTATCGGCCAGATTTTTAACTTCAATTAACTCTTTTTTCTTCTGATCTTGGGCAACATGTAATTCTGCTTCCTTTTTCATTTTCTCAACTTCTTCTTTGGAAATACCAATTGAACTCTCGATTCTTACTGATTGAGTCTTTTGGGTTGCTTTATCTTTAGCTGAGACATTCAAAATTCCATTGGCGTCAATATCAAAAGTTACTTCAACCTGAGGAATACCTCGCGGTGAGGGTGGAATACCATCTAAAATAAATCTTCCCAGGGTTTTGTTGTCAGTTGCCATTGGTCTTTCCCCCTGGAGAACATGAACTTCGACCGAGGTCTGATTGTCAGCTGCTGTAGAGAAAATCTGAGTTTTAGCAGTTGGAATAGTAGTGTTTTTGGAAATTAAAACGGTATTCACTCCGCCTAAAGTCTCAATTCCCAAAGAAAGAGGAGTCACGTCTAAAAGCAGAACATCCCGAACTTCGCCCTGTAAAATCCCTGCCTGGACCGCTGCTCCAATAGCCACTACTTCATCTGGATTAATTTCTTTATTTGGCTCTTTGTCAAAAAGATTTTTAATTTCTGCTTGAATTTTTGGCATTCTGGTTTGACCGCCAACTAAAACTATCTCATCAATATCTTTAGGTTTAATTTTTGCTTCTTTTAGGGCCTGCTTAACTAATTCAATGGATTTATCAATATAATCTTTGACTAAATTTTCCAATTGGGCTCGGTTTAATTTGTAATAGAGGTGCTTTGGCCCCGAAGCATCAGAAGTAATAAATGGGAGATTAATTTCTGTCTCTAAAGTGGAAGATAATTCAATTTTTGCTTTCTCTGCTGCCTCTTTTAGTCTTTGTAAAGCCATTTGGTCTTTTGACAAATCAATTCCTTGCTCTTTTCTAAATTTGTCAACTATCCACTCAATTATTTTTTGGTCAAAATCATCTCCACCCAAATGAGTGTCGCCGCCAGTAGCTTTTACTTCAACAATATCTTTTCCAACATCTAAAATAGAAATATCAAAAGTGCCCCCGCCAAAATCATAAACAACAATTTGTTGGTCTTTTTTCTTGGTTAAACCATAAGCTAAAGCAGCAGCTGTTGGCTCGTTAATAACCCGCTTTACGTTAAAACCTGCAATTTCTCCAGCTACTTTTGTGGCTTTTCTCTGAGAATCATCAAAGTAAGCCGGGCAAGTGACAATAGCATTAGTGATTTTCTCGCCTAATTTTTCCTCGGCATCCTGTTTTAATTTTTGCAGTATCTGAGCTGAAATCTCTGCCGGTTTATACCATTTCTCACCCATTTTAACTTCTACTCCATCCTCAGAAGATTTTCTGATTTCGTAAGGTAGGAGTTTTTTATCTCTCTCTACTTCTGGGTCAGAAAATCTTCTGCCCACTAATCTTTTAATCGAAAAAATAGTATTCTGAGGATTGGTAATCTGCTGACGTCTGGCCAAAATCCCAACCAATCTTTCTCCGCTTTTTGAAATAGCAACAACCGAGGGAGTAATTTTTCCCCCTTCTTTATTTTCAATTATTTTTGGCTCCCCGGCTTCCACTGCAGCCATAGCTGAAAAAGTGGTACCGAGGTCAATACCTAATATTTTTGCCATAGTTTATTCGCTAAAAATTAATTATGCGGTTTTTCTTTCTTTGACCTTTGATTATTTTGAAACCCGCACCTTGGCAGGTCTTAAGATTCTCCCTTGAATTAAATAGCCTTTTTGAATTTCTTCGATTATTGTACCAGATTCTTTGTCTTTTAGTTCAATTTCTTTTATCACTTCGTGGAAATTCGGGTCAAATTTTTTGCCTAAAGATTCTATCGCTTCAACGCCCTGACTTTTTAAAAAATCTTGCATTTGAGTCTTAATCTGCAACAATCCTTTAATATTTTCTTCATTTTTCAAGTTTTCGGGTAATTTTTTTCCAATTAAATCAAAGTTATCCAAAATGGGCAACATCTTTAAAATTAAACCTTCCCCAGCATATTTTAAAATCTCCCCGATTCTTTCCATCTCCTCTTTTTTATAATTTAAAAGGTCAGCCCTCGAGCGCTGCCAACCAGCCAGATATTCATCCTTCAATTTTTGACATTCTTCTAATTCCCGAGCGATAGCGATGGGAGAAGAAGAAGATTTACCTTCTTCACCCTTTTTCTTTAATTCAGGGGCCCGTTCGCCGTTAGGCGAATGGGAGGATGTGGTGGGCGGGTTGTACTCTAAATTTGGTTTGTTTTTTTCTTCTTGCATCTTAATATTATATAAAAGTTTTAAACTTTTTTCAATACCTTTGTTATGTTTATTTGTCGGATAAACTTTATAAAATTTATTTTAGCAAATTAACAATGAAAATCAAGAGTACTAATATTGTACCAGTAATAGATTATACCCCTGATATAGATTCTTTTATTTTAATCTGCTAAAATAAAGACGATGAGATTTCTTCGAAATTTCATCTAAGAAGCTTCGTAAATTTCTAACGAAATTTACTTGCTAATTTAATGGCTAATTTTCTGAGGAAAAACAAAGTTCTTCTATTTTTGTTAATCATTTTAGTAATAGCTTCTTTCTTTAGGTTATGGCAGTTATCCTCCGTTCCGCCAGGACTTTATCCAGATGAAGCTATCAATGGAAATGAAGCAATATCTAATTGGGGAAAGTTATTTTATCCTGAAAACAATGGTCGGGAGGGGCTTTTTATTAATTTAATTGCCCTATCTTTTTCAATTTTCGGAGTTTCCATTTTCTCTCTTAAAATCGTCCCGGCAATAATTGGAATTTTAACTGTTTTGGGCCTCTATCTTTTAACGAAAGAGTTATTCTCTCAATACTATGAGAACAATTCTCGTAGTATTGCTCTTTTGGCGAGTTTTTTTCTGGCTACTTCATTCTGGCATACAAATTTTTCCCGGATCGGCTTCCGGGCAATTTTACTTCCCTTTATTTTAGTTTTTTCCTTTTACTTTCTATTTAGAGGATTTAGAACTAAAAAAATCCGAGATTTCATTTTTTCTGGATTAATTTTTGGCCTGGGATTTTATACTTATATCTCTTTTCGAATGGCAGTTTTAATTTTTCCTTTTATTTTAATCCCCTGCTGGTTTATTTATAAAAAACCCCCTGTCTACACACAGGAGGGTTTGCAAAAAAAATTCATACTTCATACTTCATACTTCATACTTCTTATCTTTATTGTCGCTCTTCCTATCGGCATCTATTTCCTTCAAAATCCTTATGATTTTATTGGCCGAGCAGCGCCAATCTCAGTCTTTGCTGCTGAAAACCCAATCAAAGAATTTACTAAATCTTTAATTTCACATCTCGGAATGTTCAATTTTCGCGGTGACTCTAACTGGCGCCACAATTTTTCCGGTTCACCTGCGCTTTTTTGGCCAGTCGGAATATTATTTTTAATCGGTTTTGTTTTTTCAGTAAAAGAATTATGTAAATCAATAAAAAGCAGAAGTTTGTCACTTGGCACTTGTCATTTATCACTTATCAGCTGGTTTTTTATTATGCTCCTGCCAGGAATTTTAACTTACGAGGGCATTCCCCACGCTTTGCGAACGATTGGAGTAATTCCGGTAGTTTATATTTTTGCTGGGTTTGGGTTCTTTAAAATCTATCAGTGGTTTAATAAAAATACAAAACGCAAAAGATTACTTTTTTCTGCTATTTTTCTTTTCCTTTTAATGACAGGGGTCGTTGAATTTGATAAATACTTTAATAAGTGGGGTAAAAATCCTGAAGTTAAAAATGCTTTCTCAGCAGATTATGTAGAAATTGGAAATTATTTAAATTCATTGCCAGCTGATACCCAAAAATATGTGATTGTTAATCAGTCCGGAGTTCCTGTCCCCTGGCCCAATGGCATTCCTGTGCCGGCCCAGACAATAATGTTTATTGAAAGCACCAAATACGGTCATCCCCGGTCAATTTATCTCTTGCCTGAAGATTTAAATAAAATTAAAATAAAAGAAGAGGCAGTAATTGTCAAAATGAAATATGAACAATAAACTTACTAATATTATCGCAGCTTGCCTTTTGATACTTATGTTTTTACTGACTGTTTTTAGTATGAAAGATGACTCTGCTACCATGGACGAAGTGGCTCATTTGCCATCAGGATATTCTTATCTATCCCAGAAAGATATGAGATTGAATCCTGAGCATCCGCCTCTGATAAAAGATTTGGCTGCCTTACCCTTGCTTTTTATCAAAGGAATAAATTTTCCATCAGAAATCAAAGACTGGAAAGAAGATATCAATGGCCAGTGGGGGTTTGGGTATCATTTTCTTTACGAAGCTGGAAATCCGGCCGATATTATGATTTTTTGGGGAAGAATTCCGATGGTTCTAATTTTAATTTTGCTGGGATTTTATATTTTTAAATGGGCGAAGGAACTCTTTGGAAACAAAGCAGCTGTCCTTTCTCTCTTTTTATTTTCTTTTTCCCCAACTTTTCTTGCTCATGGAAGATTAGTTACTACCGATGTTGGAGCAGCTGTCGGAGTATTTATAGCTACTTATTATTTTCTTGGAGCTTTAAAAAAACCGTCTAAAAAAACTATTATTTTAGCTGGAATTGCTTTCGGTTTAGCTGAGCTTTGCAAATTTTCCGTGATTCTTTTAATTCCTTTTTTCGCTTTCTTGTCTCTGATTTGGTGGTTAGTTAAATTAGGACGCCACCCCCCCTCCACCCTCCCTGCTAAAAGCGGGGCCCCTTTAAAACAAACTTTAAAAGTTTTAATTTTAGTATTTATTACAGGTTTTATTTTAATTTGGCCCATCTATCAATATCATGTTTGGAATTATCCTCCAGAAAGACAAGTCAGAGATACTGAATTTTTACTTAGTTCTAATCCAATTAAATTTGCGGGACCAGTTCTTAGTTGGGCAGCTGAAAAACCAATTTTGCGACCCTATGCCCAGTATTTCTTAGGATTATTTTTAGTCTTTCAACGAGCTACTTTTGGCAATACTACTTACTTTTTAGGTGAAATATCAGCAGCTGGCTGGAAAAATTATTTCCCCATAGTTTATTTAATAAAAGAAACTTTAGTTTTTCATATTTTAACCTTAATTGCTCTTTTATACTCAGCTTTCCTGATTAAAAAACTTTTTTGGGTGAGACCTTTCTCAAGAGCAAAAAATTGGATAAGAAACCATTTTCCAGAATTCGCTATGCTCACCTTTCTTGGAATTTATTGGATAGCATCTCTTAGCTCTGACCTTAATATCGGTGTCCGTCATCTTTTACCTGTTTTCCCTTTTACAATGTTATTGGTCAGTGCCACTATCATAAAGCTATTAAAAGCACCTTTTCTAAAAATTAAATATCTAATTTTGGGGTTTTTAATTTTGTGGCAGGTATTTTCTATTTTTTCTATTTATCCCCATTTCCTTGCCTATTCAAACGAATTAACTGGAGGACCTGATAAAACTTATATTTATACAGTTGATTCCAATCTTGATTGGGGTCAGGATTTAAAAAGGTTAAAAAAATGGGCAGACATTAATAAAATTGATAAAATCTATGTTGATTATTTTGGAGGAGGAGATGCCGAATATTACTTGAAACAAAAGTATGCCCCCTGGGGAGGAACTCAATATCCAAATGAGTTTCCTAAAGAAAATTATCTGGCAGTTTCAGCAACTTTTCTCCAGGGAGGCCGAGGCCTTCCAGCCTCTGGCTTTAATCAACCCTGGGGCTATTATCTCTGGCTTAATAAATATACACCTATAGCCAAAATTGGCCATTCAATTTTTGTTTATTATATTGATTAAATGTACTATTATAATATAGAGATTATTTAAAAACTTAAAATAAGGAGAGATATAATGAGGAAGAAGCGAAAAAGAAATCCTATTCAGGTAGTAAAGTGTTCTTTCAACAAAAAGGGGGAACTAATATTAGAAAAGCCGATATTTCTTAAAGAAAAAAGGCGAAATCCCAATGAAGTAATAAAAGTTATAGTTATGCCGGACGGAGATGTCTTTCTCTATGAAGAAAGACTCTATGAGGGTTTATTAAATGCTCTTTTATGGTTTCACCCGAAACCTCAGATAAAAGAGATGACCTGGAAAGAATACAAAAAGAAAGAGAATAAAACGGAAATGAGAAGGATTGAAGAATTAAGAAAAATTCTTATCGCCAAAAAAAAAGCCGAGGAAAATCTGAAAAAGAAAATTTTCAAAGATGACATAAAATTCGGCTTCGGTTATTGTCCGTAATTGTTCCCCTGAACGGGCGGGCCGCGACCAAAAGAAACGACTCATTCCAAAAGTTCCTCTGTTCGACAGAGGAACTTTTATTTTGTCTTTTTTAACAATTCTATTTATATTTGTAGGGAGCGAAGTTCCCAAACCTTAAATCAACATATTCTAAATCCTTTCTTCTTTCGAGAGGAATTTCTTTTTCTAAAACTAAGCTGAGTTTTGTTAACTGCCAATTAATATCACCCGTTGGGTCAAAATAGATTTCCCAGCCCTCGGAAGTCTGGGCATTTATTATTTCTTCTGTTGAAACAATAAATTCTTCAATATCTATTTTAAGATTCTCCTTTAATTTTCTTTGAATTTCGAGAATTGATTCTAAAAGAACCTTTTCAATTACTTTTTCTCCCAAGAAGATTTCAGTTCTTTGCTCCTGGAATTTAATAACAAACCCTGTCTTTTGGGGATTTTCCTCAAAAATTATCCCTTCCCTATCAACATAGAAACAATTTTCCCCTTCACACCAAACACCAAAAGGCAATCTTTCTTGAATTTCAACAATTAAAGTTGTTGGAAGTTTTCTTTTTAAAATTACCGAATCTACTTGAAGAAATTTTTCTGAAAGAGACCTGACAATTTCATTTGAATCTATTAGAAAGATGCTTTTTTGTGGAAAGAATAATAATTTTTTGTTGATTTTTTCTTTTATTAAATTTTCGATATCCTGGGTTTGGATTTTTTGATTACCAGAAATCTCAGTATCTTTAATTTGAAAGACTGAGGAAAAACAAACTAAATAAAAAATTCCTCCAAAGATTATCAAAACTAAAATGGCTATCCAAAAAAATCGATTACGAAATATCGACTTTTTCTTCTTAATTCGGTAAGGTTTTTTATATAAATATTTTCTTTTCATAAAATTAAACTACCAGGAACCAAGGATTAGAAATTACAACCTTCTTTTGGCTTTTCTTATTTTTTCAAAAATATAGGTTAGCCAATATCTTTTTGATAAAGGAAAATCCTGAGTTTTAACATACTCATAGGGTTTACCACCAAAACCCATTTTAAATAAAGTAGGTCCTGCCCAAGGATGCTTGGGATTTTCAAAAGGATTAACATAACCCCAAAAATCATATAAATTGCATCCCCTCTTCTTCGCTTCTTTTATTGCTTCCCATAAAAGCAAATAAGGAATGGAAAATTTTGTGTATTTTGAACTTGAGGCTGCTTGATGATAAAAACCTATCCCTGACCAAAAAATAACTAAAGCTGATGATATGATTTCCTTTTTGTATTTTCCAAAAAACAATAAAATCTGATTATCTTTTGAAAAAACTTCAAATTCATTTTTTGCATATTCAAAAGAAAAAGGGACAAATTTTTGTCTTTTAGCTATCTCTTTGTTAAGTTTTTGATATTTTTCAATATCATCTAATCTTTCACTCTTTTCAACTATGATATCTTGATTTTTCATTCCCTGGCGAATTAAATAGCGAGTGGTTTTCCGCATGTTCTTTAAAAGTTCCTCCTCAGGAATTGTTATATCAAGCTTCCAAGTTGCTTCGTAGGCATTAGCATGCATTGGAGCTTCCTTAAATCCTAAATCTCGCAGGATATTTTGATTTTCTTGATTACGCTCCCATAAGGGGTTTATCCGAATAAAACTTACTCTTTCCTCTTTTCCTATTTCTTTAAGTTTTTGTAAAAAAATCTCAAAAACCTCTTTTCGATAACCGGCTGAGCCCTCCGAAGCCTTGGCGAAGGAGGGTCCGTGCTGAATTAAAAGAAAAGTCCCTCTTTTGGCTGTTATCTTCGATATTAAAGCTGTTCCAACTAATTTCCCTCCGTCAAAGATTCCCAGTCGCCAAATTTTATTTTCCATCATCGAATTGAACTCCCCCCAATTCCAAGAACTCAAGAAGGTTTTCTCTTCACACTTTAAAAGAAAATCCTCCCAGATTTTTTTATTTTGAATTTCTTTTACTTCCATGATTTTAAAAAATCAATAATTTTTTTAGCTTCTTTGAAAGAAATATTAATATGAGTTGGTAAATTCAAAATGGTTTGGGCTACCTTTTCCGCCCTTTTGCAACTGCCTGGGATATATTTCATTTTTTCGATACTTGTATCTGGAGGAACTATCGGAGTCTTGCGCCAACCATCATCTAAATAAATTTTCTTTTTTCTAGCTTCCTTTAAAATCCTCTCGGTATTTAAATTTGTTAAAACTGGGTAGCGCATAAAGGTTGGGATTATACCTTTCTGCTCTTTGGCCAGGGGTAAAACGAGATTGGTATTTTTAAGCTTTTTTTGATAAAAATTAGCTATTTTTCTCCGGTGCCTATCAAACCTTTCTAATTTTTTAAATTGATTTAAAGCTAAAGCAGCTAAAGCATCAGGAAAACGTTTTGGGAAATATTTTGGAATCTTTCCTCTTTTTTCTCTTTTATAAACTGCTTTAGATAAAATTGAAAGTTTATGAAAAATTCCCAAAAAGATTCTTCCTAAATTAGCGTCCAAACCATAAGCTGGCAAAACTAAATAATTTGTCAAAATTGGGTGTAATAATTGTTGAAAAATCCAAAAATTGGAAGGATAATCTAATTTTTTTTGAAATTCTTTTATTTTTTCAGCTACTTTATCATTATTAGTAACTGCCATTCCGCCAAATATAGAAGAAATTATTTTGTCTCTACCAAAAGAAAAGAAAGCTGCATCGCCAAAAGTTCCCACCTTCGCTGAGTCTTCAGCTTTCTCACTTTTATATTCAGCTCCTAAAGAATGAGCGCAATCTTCAATTAAAAAAAGATTGTTTTTCTTTATAATTTTTGAAATCTCCTCAATTTGAGCCGGCCAGCCGAAGGTATGCTGAATCATTACTGCTTTTGATTCAGGAGTAATTTTCTTTTTCAAATCATCTGGGTCGAGATTTAAGATCTCATCAACATCCACAAAAACTGGTTTAGCTCCTCTACTCAAAATTGGATTTACAGCAGCATTGCAGGTAAAAGCTTGAAGTAAAACCTCGTCGTCTTGTTGTAAATCAAGACATTTCAAAATCGCCATTAAGGCTGACCTGCCGCTATTAAAAGAAGTAGCATATTTTACCCCTAAATATTTTTTAAACTCTTCCTCTAATTTAGTAGATAGAGACCTGGTCTCTATCAATTCTCTTTTCCAACGCCAAGGCCGGAAAATTAATTTCAAAGCCAATAAAATATCGTCTCTTTCTGTATTAGGTGATAAAGATATAGAAATGGGTCGAAAAGACATTATCAATTGTTAATTGCTAATTGTTGAATTACTTGACGTGGTACTCTACTTTCCAAAAGGATTACGTCGCCTTTGCGACAAAAACTTTTAATTTTTTCAAAGATTTCTTTCGGTTTTTCAATAAATATAGCTTTTTCGCCGGCTCCTTCTTTTATTTCTTTAAATCTGTCTTTTGTTGTAATAATGGCTAAATCGCAAACTTCACCAATTTTTTTACCTATTCTTTTGTGAATCTCTTTTGAGGCCTTACCTAATTCAATTAAGCAAGGCATAACAATAATTTTTCTCCCAGGAAAAGTCTTTAAATATTCCAAATGAGCTATTACACCATCGGGATTAGCAGAATAAGTGGCGTCTATAATATTTAAACCATTGATGCCCTTTTTTATTTTTATAGGGCTTTTTATTTTATTTAAAGCTTCTTTTATTTTTTCTCTTTCTACTCCAAGAAATTCAGCTACGGCAACGGTCAGAGAAAGATTTTCAATATCCCAGGGAAATAAATTATTTTTGTCGAAGCCAAAGTTATAATTTTTGAGGTAAATAATTTTTTTGGGAATTTTTGTCTCTTGAAAAAGCTCCCGGCAGTATCTGTTATTTCCGTTAAAAACTGCCAAGCCTTTCTCTGGTAAACTTTCTATTAACTCAAACTTTGCTTTGATAATATTTTCCAGAGAGCCGAAGGTTGAGAGATGCTGTTCGTTGATGCCGGTTAGAATTCCGATTTTGGGCTGAAGCATCCGGCAAACCTGTTTTATTTTTCCTCTTTCATAAGCTCCGATTTCGGCAATAAAAATTTGGTAATCTTTTGTCAATTCGTTTAAAATGGCCTGAGCAATCCCAATTTCAGCATTGATATGTTTTTTTGTTTTTAGAACTTTAAACTTTTTTGATAAGATATCAGCTAAGAATTCTTTTGTTGAGGTTTTGCCATAACTCCCCGTGATGCCAATAACTAAAAGGTCTTTAAATTTTTGCCTTTTTTGTTGAGCTCTTTTTAGAATTTTATTTTTTAAAATATCCGTTGGAATTTGGAAAAATAGAATAAGTAAAGAAGAAATTGCTGGAGATAAAATAAGTAGGATTAGAAGCGAAATATAAAATGCGCTATCTTCTAAGGGAGAAATGTAAAAAAGAATCAAGCTTTCTAATAGTATTCCAAAAAGTAAGATAGTAATTGTTTTTTGGGTAAATTTAGGAAGTTTAACTCGCCAGAAACTTGAAATTATTTTTTTCCATTTTTGAGTCTCAAAATGAGCTTTGAATCTGCCCCAATGGTATTCTTTCAACTGCCAGAGCCAAAGCCAAAAAAGAAAAACTTTAGTAAAAATCAAAAAACAGAGGATTGTAATAAATAGTTTCATTTTAGAAATTCTTTAATTTTTTCAGCTAAAATTTCGGGTGTTTCCATATTTGGAACATGTCTACCATCTTTAATAATTTCCAGTTTTGAACCTTCAATTCTTTTATTAATTAAATAAGCGTCTTTTAAAGGAGTAATGTTGTCTTTTTTGCCCCAGATAATTAAAGTTGGAACTGAAATCTGAGACAAGTAAGGGGTCAAATCCTCTTCAATTATTTTTTTGAAAGTCTCTTTCATAGTAACTGCTTTTCCAACCTCTAATTGATAATAATCTCTGGTTCCGATAAGCCAATATAAGGCTTTTTTAGCAAAGGGCTGGAAAAAAGAGAAGCCCGGAATAAAGAATATCAACTTTCCTAACTTACCCAAAACTAAACCCAGATAATATCTATAGCTTTTTTGTCGGCGTATCTTGGCGCCCACAAGTATAAGCGCTCGAGCCTTACCGGAAAAAGAATTAACAAACTTTACAGCAAGTCCGCCACCGAAAGAGTGACCCAATAAAAAAAACTGCGAAAGATTGTTTTTTCCGCAAAAATCACTCACCCATTCAACATAATCATCAATCGACCAAGGACTTGATGGTGAAGGATTTCCTCCAAAACCAGGGAGGTCAGGCACAAAAACTTTGTATCCTTGATTTTCTAAAAGTTCTTTAACTCGACTCCAATTTTTAGACCTTGACCCCCAACCATGAAGAATTAAAACATTGTTCATTTTTAACCGATTTTTTTAAAGCCAGTATATTTCTGTAAAACTTTTGGTACATCAACTTTACCATCTCTTCCTTGATAAATTTCTAAAATAGCAATTAAAGGTCTCATAGAAAAAGCAGTGCCATTTATTGTATGGACAAAGTTTGTTTTGCCTGATTTGTCTTTATAGCGAATGTTTAATCTCCTTGCCTGGAAATCAGTGCAGTTGGAAGTAGAATGAGTTTCCCGGTATCTGTTTTCACTCGGAACCCAGACTTCAATATCATATTTTGCCGCTGCCGGCCTCCCTAAATCAGCGGTGCATATATTAACCACCTGATAAGGAAGCTTTAAAGTAGCCATTAATTCTTCTTCCAATGATAAAAAGAATTTATGCTCTTTGATTGAGTCCTCTGGCTTTGTGAAACTAAACATTTCAACTTTATCAAATTGATGAACTCTGAACATTCCCCGGGTATCTTTTCCATAAGAGCCAGCTTCTCTTCGAAAACAAGTAGAAAATCCAACATATCTTTTGGGTAAGTTATTTTCTTCAAAAATTTCTCCGGCATGCATAGGTCCTAGAGATTGTTCAGCCGTTCCTACCAAATAGAGATTATCTTTGGGAAGAAAATAGGCCTCTTGTTCATCTGTCTGCTCTAAATAACCCATAGCCAAAGCCATTTCTGGCTTTATCATCACTGGAGGAATTACTGGTATAAATCCTTTTTTAATCAAGAAACTAAAAGCGAAATTTACTAAAGCAAATTCAATTAAAGCTGCTTCTCTTTTTAAATAACCAAATCTTGTCCCGGAAACTTTAGCTGCTCTTTTGATATCAATTAAGTCAAGACTCTCGGCAATTTCCAAATAATTTTTAACTTTGAAATCAAATTTTGGCTTTTCCCCCCACCTTCTCAAAACCACATTATCTTTCTCGTCTTTTCCCATTGGAACACCATCCAAAGGCAAATTAGGAATTTGCAACATTAGATTATTAAATTCATTTTCCAAGCCTTTCAACGTTTTATTTAATCTGTCGCTATTTTTGTCCAATTCTCTCATTTCTAAGATTATTTTTTGTTTTTCTTTCTCATCTTTCAGTCCAGCAATCTTCTTTGAGGCTTTATTTTTTTGAGCCCGCATGTTCTCCAGGGCCTGAAGTATTTCCCGTCTTTTTTTGTCAATTTCTAAAAGCCGGTCTATATCAACTTTGACCTGCTTTTTTTGACAGCCTTCTTTGACAATTTGTGGGTTTTCTCGAATAAATTTAATACCTAACATATCATTTTAGAAGAGTAAAAGTGAGAGAAGTAATTTTTAGGAGCATCCGCAGCCGAGCGGGCATGGTTCGAGCAAAGCGAGAGAACGAGGCAAGGACTAAACGAGCGAGCACGCTGGGTGAGTGAGTGGCTCCTAAAAATTAGCTTCCCGAGCGCTTCCGCATCGTTGGAAATAAAATTACTTCTCTTAAACTATGGGAATCAGTTAATAAAGCCACCAATCTATCAATTCCCATACCAAAACCGGCAGCAGGTGGCATAGCATATTCCAGAGCTTCAATGAAATCTTCATCTATCCTTTGAGCCTCTTTGAATCCAGCTTTAAAGGCTTTCTCTTGTTCTTTAAATCGTCTTTTTTGCTCTAAAGGGTCATTGAGTTCAGAAAAGGCATTAGCCAGTTCCCAACCAGCCACAACTAACTGAAAATTAGCTAATTTTTTAGATTCCTTTTCAAGTTGTTTAGCTAATGGAAAGCTTCCCAAGGGATGATTTATTATAAAAGTTGGCTGCCAGATTTTTGGCTGACAATATTTTTTATAAATTGCATCAGCGATTTCAGCTTTCTGGGCTCCTTTTTCAAACCCAATTCCAAGTTTTTTAGCTTCTTTTTTAAGAGCTTCAGGATGAATATCATCTAAATTGATTTTTGTATATTTTTTAAAAATCTGAGAAAACTCCATTCTTGGCCAGGGAGTTTTAAAATTTATCTCCTTTCCTTCATATTTAATCTTTAATGTCTTAAAGATTTTCTTCAGCAAATTCTCAAACATTCTTTCAGTTAATTTCATCAAATCTTTATAGTCAGCAAAGGCAAAATAGAACTCAAGCATAGTAAAATCTGGATTATGAGCCTTATCAACCCCTTCATTTCGAAAAACCCGGCCAATTTCATAAACTTTCTCAAAACCGCCAACCAAAAGTCGTTTCAAATAAAGTTCAGGGGCAATTCGTAAATATAAATCTAAATCTAAAGCATTTAGATAAGTTTTAAATGGTTTGGCTTTGGCTCCGCCATAAATTGGCTGCAAAATTGGGGTTTCCACCTCTAAAAATCCTTCTTTCTCTAAAAATTCCCTTATTTCTTTAATAATGGCAGACCTCAGCTCAAATTTCTTTTTAACTCCGGGATTAAAAATCAAATCCAAATATCGTTTTCTGTATCTTTCTTCAATGTCTTTTAAACCATGCCATTTTTCTGGCAGAGGTAAAAGAGATTTTGCCAAAATTTTAAAATCCGCGACATCTATTGTCTTTTCTCCTCTTTTGGTCTTAAATAAAATCCCCCTAAGTTCGATAAAATCACCGATGTCAAAATCATCTAAGAAAAATTTATAGCCTCTTTCTCCCAACCTATCTTCTCTAAAGAAAGCCTGAATTTTCCCGGTTCCATCTTCAATGTGCAAAAAAGTGGCTCTACCGTGCTTTCTTTGAGATTTAATTCTCCCAACTAAAATCACCTCTTTTTTTGTTTTAGATATTTTTGAGAAATCTTTAAGAGTCTCCTCAATTTTATGGGTTCTTTTTGTTTTTTCTGGGTAAGCCGGAAATCCGGTTTTTTCAATTGCCCTTAATTTTTTAAGCCTAATTTTTCTTAATTCATCAATCGTAGCCATGATATTTTTATTTTAACTTGTTTTTCGAATAAGGTCAAAAAACGAGGGAAGTAATTTTTTAGGAGCATCCGCAGGCAAACTAGCTTGGTGTCGCGAAGCGACTAATTTGCTGAGGACCTGAGCGAGCTTGTCGCTGGAGCAAGCGCGCGTATCCTAAAAATTAGCTTCCCGAGTGAAATACCATTCTAAAACTCCTTTTGCTGCTGGTAAAGCGGCAGCTTGCATCCCCTTAACATCTTCAATAACAATGGTCAAAACAATTTGAGGATCATCGTAGGGAGCAAAAACGGTAACCCAATTGTGATAGTAGCAATTACCGTAGCTGTCACATCCCAATTCAGCGGTTCCGGTTTTTGAAGCAGCTTTAATTGGTAAAGAATTTAAAATAACCGAAGAGCCATAGGTAACTGCCTCCCTCATTCCTTCTCTAACAATCTGAAGATTTTCAAGACCAATAAAGTCTTCTCGAATAACTTTTGGTTCAAATTCTTCTATTGTATTTTTTTCACTATCTACAATACTTTTGACAACTTGAGGTTTTAATAATTTGCCTCCATTAGCTATTGAAGCAAAACCAGTAGCTACCTCCAAAGGAGTAATTTTAAGGTAACCCTGACCAATGGAAAGATTGTAGGTGTCTCCATCCCACCAGCCTTGACCCCAGGTTTTTTTCTTCCATTCTTTATCAGGAATAAAACCTTTTACTTCTCCAGGAAGATCAATACCAGTTTTTTCTCCCCAACCAAAAAACTCAAGATATTTTTTGATTCTGGTAGGACCTAAACCTTCCTGGTTCTCATATCCTCCTCCAACTGTATAAAAATAGACATTGCAGGATTCAGCAATGGCTTTTTTCATATCTGTCCAACCATGACTCTTCCAGTCTCTTTTAATAGTGGGAGAAGATGGATCCCAAGGATTGGGAATTGTAATTTTTCCCTGGCAATTAATTTTCTTTTGAGGCGAAATTATTTTTTCTTCTAAAACAGCTGAAGCAATTAATGGTTTTATGGTAGAACCTGTCAAATAACTGCCCGAAATCGCTCGATTAAAAAGAGGTTCAAGCGGGTCATTTAAAAGGCTCTCAAGAGCTTGAGGGTCTACACCTTTTTGAAATAAATTATTATCAAAACCTGGCAGACTAACCAGGGCTAGAACTCCTCCAGTTTTTGGTGATATCGCCACTGCCGCTGCCTTTTGAGCTCCGACATTTTTGAGAACTTTTCCAATTTCCTCTTCAATTTTTTTCTGCAAATCTGAATCTAACCACAAAACTAAACTTTTCCCAGATTCTGGCAGTTGAATTATTTCTTTTGATATTACATTTCCTAAAGCATCCTTTTCTAAGCGGAGCTTCCCAGAGTTTTTTCTTAAAATTTCTTCATAAGATTTTTCAAGGCCAGCCTTGCCAATATAATCAAAAATCGAATAATTTTCGGGGTCAGCTTTTAATTCTTCGGCACCTATCTCTCCAATGTGTCCAATTAGATGAGCGAAACTTAAACCTTCTTTATAGTCTCTAACAAAATTTCTTCTGATTTGAAAACCAGAAAGTTCATTAGAATTAATTTTTGCCTCAAGCAAAATCAGTGCCTGATGGTCAAGATTTTTAGAAATTAAAACTGTTGATAGCTCAGATTTTTCAATTTCTTTTTTTAGCTCTTCAATGTCCCTATTAATAATTATGGAAACTTCCTTTAAAACTTTAAATTCCGGGCAAAGTGAAGAGTCAGAGTCCTGATAAAGGCAAGTTCTTAATTTTTCAGCATCTGTATAAGCTAAATCAAAAGAAGGTTTATTGAAAACCAATTGATTTCCTTCTTTATCATAAATTACTCCCCGGGTAGCCTGAGTTGAATAAATAATAAATTTATTTCCTTCAGCTAAAGCCGAAAACTTTTTGCCATTTAGAAATTGAAGTTGAAAGGTTTTGGCAAAAAGAATAAGAATTAAAATTAAAAAAACAATGTAAAAAGCCGAGAGGACTTTTTTTGAAAGTGGAACTTCAAATTTTTTTTCTGAGATTCCAAAATCTTCTTCCTTTTTTCTGGCAAGTGTATCTAATAAAATTTCCTGTGGCTCAATTTCCACTTTATTTCTTTTAAGCTTCCTATATTTGAAATCTTTTGACAACGGGGAATTGAACATACCTTCTCAAAATTATTTTTATTAAGATTGCCAATCCTGCCAAAATTAAAATATGAAATCCAATAGGTCTATTAGAAAAAATATCCCAAAAAAATCCTGAAATTACTGCTCCAAAAATGCCATTATTTTTTCGGGGCTCTTCTAAAAGATTCAAAAGTAAAACCGCAATTAAAATAAAATTGGGAGTTATGTTAAAAAAACTAAAATGTATTAAAAAACTGGTTTGAAGGAGAGCTAAGATATAAAAAATTATAATTAGAATCAGAATTTTTTTCATAGCTCCTAAGTTCAGAATATAGTCTGTCGGTATCAGATACCGACAGACCACAAAGCTCCTACGAATACGCGAAATTAAAAATCGCTAATAATAAATACAGTTTCTAATTTTTTGATATCGAAAGCCGGTCTAATTTTTGCCTGTTGAAATGGCTCTATGTCATTTCTTAATACTTTTCCGATTTGTCCGACTAATAGCCCTCTGGGGAAAATTCCTCCCAAAGAGCTAGTAATTACAAAATCTCCTTCTTTAATTTCTTTTCCCCGGGGTACTAAATCGAGAAAAAGCTGAAGATTTCCTTTTCCTTTAATTACCCCTGAAATATCGTTTTCTGAGTCTGAAATTTTGGCATCAAAAGAGCTTTCTTTGTTGAAAATTAAGATAACTCTTGAAAAATTTTCATAAACTTCACTAATCTTCCCAATCAAAGTTTTTTGCTGCCCAATTACTGGCAAGTTATTCGTAATGCCATCTTTAGAGCCTTTATTAATTAAAATAGAATCTTGAGATATATCTTTTGAAATCACCTCGGCTAAGGACAATTTAAACTCCTTCTCCAGGCCAATTTCCAGAGCCTCCCTTAAAAGTTTATTTTCTTTTTCTAATTCAATCAATTGAGCAATTTGAGAAATCAGCTCCTGATTTCTGAATCTCAATTCTTCATTTTCTTTTTTTAAATTTTTAATCTCAGAAATTGTCTTAAAAAAATCAGACACCCCATCCCCTGCTCGCCAGAGAATTCTCTGAATTGGAGAAGATATAAGATAGAAAAAGCCTTTTACCTCTTTCTGGAAAAAGTTTAAAGAAAAAATCACTAAAAGCCCAACAATTATAAGAACCATACCTCGCTTCGCTCGGCAGAACCTTGATTCGCTAAAGTGTAAAGACATATAGTCTTGAATTAATTAAAATTTTTCTTTTTAGCCAAGTAAATTTCATATCAATTAATCCATTATAAGCAAAGCTTGAAATCTTTATAGATTATAAGAACCTTTCGCCTTCGGCTCAAGAACCTTGAAATCTTTATAGATTATAAGCAAAGCTTGAAATCTTTATAGATTATAGACGAATTTTAGGCAAAATAAAAGGACAGGTTATTATTTCCTGCCTTTTTAGTTGCGGACGAAAAAGACCCTCTGGTGACAGCTACCTACTTTCTCACCCCGAAAGGCAATATCATCGGCCTTGGAGTATTTCACCCCGAAGCAGAGCAAAGCTCGCTACGGGGCATGCTTCTGTGCTGTTCTCCGTAACAAAAACGCACGCTGTCTTATAGACATTGTAAGAGGCCTACCTACTTTCGCAGGTGAAAACCAACTATCATCGGCCTTGAGAGATTTCACTTCCGTGTTCGGTATGGGAACGGGTGGAGCACTCTCAGTATAGGCCCCTTACAACATCTACAAAATATTGCGTGCGTTTTTTGTACGGGGTTCTGTATGGGAACAGGTGGGACAACTCCAGTGTAGCCGCCACTAGAAGGTCTTTTCAAAAAGGGAAGCTGTGTGATCATTAATTGCTAGCCAAAAAATTAAGTATGATTTATTAGTACTGCTCGGCTTAATACCTTACGGCACTTACACCTGCAGCCTATCAACCTCATAATCTTTGAGGAATCTAAGAGTCCTAATCTTGGGGCCTGCTTCGTGCTTAGATGCTTTCAGCGCTTATCAGTTCCCGACATAGCTACCCAGCGATGCTCCTGGCGGAACAACTGGTAGACCAGAGGTCAGTTCAGTCCGATCCTCTCGTACAAGGACCAACTCCCCTCAAGACTCGCCGCCTGCGGTAGATAGGGACCAACCTGTCTCACGACGGTCTGAACCCAGCTCGCGTAACGCTTTAATTGGCGAACAGCCAAACCCTTGGGAGCTGCTTCACCCCCAGGATGCGTTGAGCCGACATCGTACTTGTTCTATTATTTCTAATAGTGTGGACTATATCTTCATCCCAAATTTTTTTTGGGCGTTGGCGTATTATAGTAGTTTAAACTACTATCCTCGAACACATAAAATGTTATGTGCTTCGAAAGTCTCTACGGGGTCATTACCCAAGTTTATACTCCATGCTAGGAATTATATGATTCCGAATTAATTCCTTAAATTTCTCTACGCTATTTTGTTTTATTCTAATACGGTAATATTTTTTATCGCGATTCAACGAACTACCAATCTCGTATTGTTCTTTTAACGCCTGAACTAACTTTTTCTGTGATAAATAATCGAAGCACTGAGTATTTAGATAATAAGTTCGGTAACTCTTACTTCCATCATCCATAAAACACACTGCCACCATTAATGAATTAAGTTTTAGTTTGGGAATAATTTTTTCTTTGTCTTGATAAAATTTGTGGTAAAGCTTTGTTATTTCTGAATGCTGTCTGGTAAAAAATCTATAAGCAATTCTTCTGCCCCTACCCTTTCTAATTTTCAGTGGACTCTTTATTAAGTTTTTGAGTTTCTGATATTTCCAATCAACGTAATCTTTCTCAGAAATACTATGATTGATTTCGAGAAAAGCATTTTTTCTTCCAGGAACAATTCGTAAATATCCATCACCTAAAATTGATCCAATAATAATCGATTTTTGTTCTTGAGTAAGACTTCCCACGATGTTGTCCATTCTTTTATTTTAACATAAAAGAGTTTGGAGTTCATCGTTATAAGCCAATTTTTTGGTACAGCATTACTGCTGTAGCACCCCGATTTGTCGGCGAATTTTTGAGGTGCCGAACAGGGCCGTTGATGTGAACTCTCGGGCCCTACTAGCCTGTTGTCCCCGGGGTAACTTTTAGCTGATAATCTTCCGCGGTTCTACTAACCACGGTCGGTTCACTAAGTTCTGGTTTCCCAACTGCGCCAAATATCCTTGTTGCAGTAAAGCCGGCTTTTGGCTTTGTCCTACCACCAAGATTTCCATCCTTGGTTAGCCGACCTTTAAACGCCTCCGTTACCTTTTAGGAGGCAAGCGCCCCACTTAAACTGACCGCCAGACACTGTCTTCCGCTAAAGGCAGAGTTAGAACAAAGGTTTTAAAAGAAAGGTGTTTCATTGACGACTCCACCCCGCCCGAAAGCGGGACTTCAAAGTCTCCCTTCTACGCTACGCATCCAAAACCCAAATTCAATATCTAGCTACAGTAAAGCTCCCGGGGTCTTTCCGTCTAGCCGCAGGTAACCGGCATCTTTACCGGTATTGCATTTTCACCGGGCTCCTCGTTGAGACAGTCCCCCAGTCGTTAAGCCTTTCATGCGGGCCACAACTTACGTGGCAAGGGATTACGCTACTTTAACACGATTATAGTTATCGCGGACGTTTACTGGCGCTTCGAGCAGTCAGCTCGAGCACATAACGAATTATGTGCTTGAACCGCCGCTGTTGACGTTCCAGCACTGGTCAGGCCTCAGCCCCTATACATCCTCTTACGAGTTAAGCAGGGACTTATGTTTTTGATAAACAGTCGCCAGGGGATCGTTCGTTGCACCCCGCCCTCTATGCCCGTTGAACTTTTGTAAATCAGTGAATTTAAACACTATTTAAAATTTGAAAATAAATCTTTGTTCCACGAGCTTAGAGGGCGGGGAATCCATATTGCGAACTTACGGACGCTTTTTTGCCGAGTTCCTTAACGAGGTTTCACCCGTTCACCTTGGCACTCTTACGCCAGCCTACCTGTGTTGGTTTACGGTACGGACCACGCACACAATTAATTTCTAAAGAAACTTTTCTAGGAAGCCTGCTCATCCAGGTTTGCTCTGCCGAAACAAAGCATTCTATTCACCCTTGAAAAATCTTAGATGAATAATGAGAATCCAATAACTCACCCAGACTACTAAACTCCGTCCTTTCTTTAGAATTATGTACGCGGGGGCCGGAATATTAACCGGCTGTCCATCAGCTTCACCTTTCGGCTACGCCTTAGGCCCGCCTAACCCTTGGTTGATTGTCATTGCCAAGGAAACCTTAGGCTTTCGGTGTCCCGGGCTTTCACCGGGATTGCGGTTACTCATGCCAACATTCTCACTCCCTATCGCTCCATCCCGACCTTGCGGCGGAACTTCAGTGCAATAGGGATACTCCCCTACCCCGAGCACATAAAAATTTATGTGCTCAGTCTTATCTTCGGTATTGAGCTTCAGCCCCGTGAATTTTTAGCGCAGAATTCCTTAGTTAGTAAGCTATTACGCACTTTTTGAAGGATAGCTGCTTCTAAGCTAACCTCCTAACTATCAAGGGGATTCTACTTCCTTTGCTGCACTTAGCTCAAATTAGGGACCTTAGATAAAGATCTGGGCTGTTTCCCTTTTGACTATGGAGCTTAGCCCCCATAGTCTAACTCCAAGCATCTACCTACAGTATTCGGAGTTTAATTGGATTACCTAGGTAAAACCCACGATAGTCCATTTAGTGCTCTACCCCTGTAGGTAGTTATACTCAGGCTAGCCCTAAAGCTATTTCGGGGAGAACCAGCTATTACCAAGCTCGATTAGCTTTTCACTTCTTACCACAGCTCATCCCAGAGTATTGCACGGCTCACGGGTTCGGGCCTCCATCCGCCTTTCGGTGGACTTCACCCTGGCCATGGCAAGCTCGCTTGGCTTCGGGTCTCGAGCACATAGCATAACGCGCTTTTAACACTTGCTTTCGCTGAGCCTTCATCCTAAAAGGATTTAGACAAGCTATGTACTCAAACTCGTTGGCTCATTCTTCAATAGGCACGCCATCACCAAGCACATAGAAAATCTATGTACTTTAGCTCTGACTCCTTGTGGGCAAAATGGTTTCAGGTTCTATTTCACCGCGATCACCTCGCTACTTTTCACCTTTCCCTCACGGTACTGGTTCACTATTGGTGATATCGTAGTATTTAGCCTTGGCCGATAGTCCGGCCTGCTTCCCTCAGGATTTTCATTTCCCAAGGTACTTAAGTAAAATATCAAGGAGCATAAAGTCGTTTTCATTTACGGGACTATTACCCTCTTTGGTTGCCCTTTCCAGGGTCATTCAACTAACGAAACTTTACCTAAGTATTCTCCCTCTTGAACCAAGCACATAAAAATTTATGTGCTCGGCTCCAGACGACATTTCCTTACAACCCCAACCGAAGCACATAATTTATGTGCTCGGTCGGTTTAGGCTTTTCCCTTTTCGCTCGCCGCTACTGAGGGAATATTCTAATTTTTTTCTTTTCCTCCGCTTACTAAGATGTTTCACTTCAGCGGGTTCGCCTCCCCGTCATTCGACAGGGATGATTCCTTTTTAAGGAATCAGGTTTCCCCATTCGGAAATCCCCGGATCAAAGGTTGCTAGACACCTTCCCGAGGCTTATCGCAGTCACGCCACGTCCTTCATCGCCTCGATATCCCAAGGCATCCACCATCTGCCCTTAATGCAATTTTTGGCTAGCAATTAATAACCACTCCATTTTTCACTTTTCAAGGTTCTTTCCTGTTCTTTCGAATCAATCAAAAACCGCTTTCAAGAAGCGGCCTTCTGAGAACACAAAAGTTCCCGAAATTAACCGCTTCCTTTGTACAAACCAGTCACTTTGCTCCTTGTAATTGCCTCGCAATTAAGCAAAATGTTTCTTCTTTTTCTCATACTAATAAAATCTTAACAAATACAAACCCTTTGTCAAGCCCTGTGGATTAACTTTAACTTTTGATTTGAAACTTTTAACTTTTTTTTATTTTTTATCCTTTCAGCTTCTTCTTTAAGTCTTGCAAAAGCTCAGCTGCCACTTCTTTTCCCCCCAGGCCAAAGGCGATACCACCAGCTAGCGCAATCAGAGCTACAAAACCGGTAAATAAGGTCTGCAAAAGAGTAGGAGCAATTTTCAACTGAATCAAAATAGCCAAAATAGCAAAAATCCAGATTGACCACTTTACAATCGTTCCCACTATCTGACCATAATCCACCCTAGCTCCTTCTACTACTGCTCTTACCACCTTTTCTAAAATATCAGCTATAATTACTGCAACCACAAAAATAAGAGCAGCGACAATCACATTTGGCAAATAAGCCAGAACCTTAACTAGAAAATCAGCAAATTGAACCAAGCCTAAAATTTCTACCGCTGCCAATAAAAAGACAATCATCAAAACCCACTTACAAATTGCTCCAATAAATCCTGAAGCGTCAACTTTAATTTCTGCTTTTTCTAAGGCCTCTTTCCATCCTCCTTTTTCAAAAATATGATTAAATCTTATCCTCTTTAAAATTTCGCTGATTAACTTCCCTACTCCGACAGAAATAAACCAACCAATAATAAAAACAATAATTGCGCCAACCAAAACCGGAATAAAGCCTAAAAATCCCTGCCAAAGATTTTGAAGAGCTTGGATAGTAACATCGGTCCAATCTAAAACCATATTACTTTAATTAATTTAAATATTTCAATTAGACAATTCGACCTTTAGAAATTGTTTAATTATAACAAAATTAAAAAAAACCACCCTGTGGATAACTTTTTGGACAAGTGGGTTTTTTAATTTTTTTTTAAAAACACCTTCTGAGTTTATTTGGTGGACCCTGGGAGATTTGAACTCCCAACCTTCGGTATGCAAAACCGATGCTCTGCCATTGAGCTAAGGGCCCAGAGAATCTGGTGGGCAGAGGAGGAATCGAACCTCCGACCTCTGCTTTATCAGAGCAGCGTTCTAACCACTGAACTACCTGCCCAAATTATTTTTTAGCTTTTCCAAAGCTTCCAGTTTACAAAGTCAATGTTTTTTGCTTTTGCTACTTTTTTAAATTTGTTCGCCTTTGGCGAAGAAATCTTCAGCGAAGCTAAACATTTTACCTTATCAAGGTTCTTATTTGCCGGAATTAAAACTAAGTCCACATTTCGGTCAAATTTCATTTTGAGGAATGGGCATAGTGGTAATACAGGGCGAAGTCGCTCGCCCTCTCCAGCGCTTTGTGCTGGCGGTTGCCTCTGGTAACCTTCGGGCTCGCTCTTTAGAAACCCTCTGTTTCTAACGTTTTCGCCTTCGGCGAAAGCCTGTTTTCCTATACGGGGAAACCGAAGGGTTTCCCCGACCCCCTTCCGATGTGGGATATTTATCAGTTATACATTTTATCAAAAAATAAAAAGCCTGTCAATTAACGGCTTTTTTCTTTTTTAGTTTCTTAGAGTTGTCCCGAAAGTCTCGCTTTTAAGGTACCAAGACCAACACCTTAGAGTTAAAACCCGAATTCCAGACTTCAACTCTAGTCAACACTAATTTTTCTAAGTTTAAATTTAGAAAAATTTAAAATGTAGTGATCCATGGACAGCTTCCGCTACCCATGCCTTGTTACGACTTCATTCTTGTTACCGACTTTAGCTTAGGCCCACTTGCGTGGGACTTCGGCTACTGCCGGCTCCCTTAATGTGACGGGCGGTGAGTACAAGACTCAGAAACATATTCATCGCCACATGGCTGATTGGCGATTACTAGCGATTCCAGCTTCATAAGGTCGAGTTGCAGACCTTAATCCGAACTGAGAGGCCGTTTGATGGGATTAGCTCCGCGTTACCGCTTAGCAACCCATTGTCGGCCCCATTGTACCACGTGTGCAGCCCAGGGCATCAAAGGGCCATGCTGATTTGGCGTCATCCTCACCTTCCTCCTTGTTATCCAAGGCAGTCCCCTATGACAAATTAAACATAGGGCAAGGGTTGCGCATGTTACCCCATTTAAGGGAGCGTCTCAAGATACATGCTGACGACAACCATGCAGCACCTGGGCTAGTGTCCTTGTGGGTAGAGTCGAGTTTCCTCAACTTTTCACTAGCCTGTCAAGCCCTGGTAAGGTTCCTCGTTTGTTGTCGAATTGAGCCACATGGTCCACCGCTTGTGTGAGTCCCCGTCTATTCCTTTGAGTTTTAACGTTGCCGTCGTACTTCCCAGGCGGGACACTTAACGCGTTAGCTTCGCCACCTGAAGGGTCGACACTTCAGATAGCCAGTGTCCATCGTTTACAGCGTGGACTACAAGGGTATCTAATCCTTTTTGCTACCCACGCTTTCGTCTCTCAGCGTCAGGGTCGCCCCAGCTGAATGCCTTCGCATTTGGTGTTCTAGTCGATATCAACGGATTTCACCCCTACACCGACCATTCCATCAGCCTCTAACGCCCTCTACCCCGCCGGTTTTTTCTGCAGCTCTAAGGTTAAGCCCTAGAGATTTAACAGAAAACCTGACGGGGCGCCTACAGACTCTTTACGCCCAATAAATCCGGATAACGCTTGGGGGCTCTGTATTACCGCTGCTGCTGGCACAGAGTTAGCACCCCCTTATTCCTAAGGTACCGTCACCCGAAGGTTCTTCCCTTAGAAAAGCTCTTTACACCCCGAAGGGCTTCTTCGAGCACGCGGCGTCGCAGGGTCAGGGTTTCCCCCATTGCCCAATATTCTCGACTGCTGCCTCCCGTAGGAGTAGGGCCCGTGTCGCAGTGCCCTTGTTGGGGAACAGACTCTCATCTCCCCTACCCGTCATCGCCTTGGTGAGCTATTACCCCACCAACAAGCTGATAGGCCGCAGACCAATCCTATTCCGGCTTCTTGCGAAACCTTTACTGAGCACATAATAAAATTATATGCTCAGACCATCGAGGATTAGCTAATCTTTCGATTAGTTATACTCGTGAATAGGGTTTGTATCTACGTGTTACTAACCCGTTCGCCGGTTACCCTTGCGGGTCCCCTTGACTTGCATGCCTTATCCACGCCGCCAGCGTTCATCCTGAGCCAGGATCAAACTCTCAAAAAAAATATAATCGGGACAACTCTAAGAAACTAAACGAGCAACAGCAAGTTTACCGAGCACATAAAACATTATGTGCTCCGGTTTCGACCTCGCATATGCTCGGTCTCAATTTTCAAGGTACTTTCCTTTTAAGTAAAAAATCAGGAAGAGACTCCTGATATTTTAATCTCTCTATCTTTTATTTCCAAAATTTCATTTACAACCGCACTTCTTCTTTTTTCCTTTCTTTTTTTGCCATATTTTTGTCTCTTCTAATTTTATTTTACTTTTTTAAAAACTCTTGTCAAGAGCCCACCGCCGGAATCGAACCGGCCTCTGCTGGTTACAAATCAGCTGCTCTACCAACTAAGCTAGGTGGGCTTACCTTTGGTGTGTTGTTTTACCATCGAGCTACTCCGGCGAATTTTTATCTTCCTCATTTGTTGGTTTTTTAAGTTCCTCCCAATAATTGTCATTCTCTAAATTTTTCTCCTTAAGAGATCTTTCTCTTAATTTTTGGAGCCAGGAAGCTATTTTATTTTCCACTCTCAGGCTCAAAATTCTTATTTTTGAAAGTATTTTTTGGAGAAAAATCTCAGAAGAAAATGATTTAAAAACAGAAATATTTTTGATTTTTTCTTTCAGGTTTTTGCACCATCTAACTGGAAAAGATATAACAACATTTGAAGGCTCATAATCTGGTAACTCAGCAAGAACCGGAATTTTCCGAAATAAAATCACCACTATCCCTAATAGGCTACCGACTAAAATTATTGTTGCGATTAGCTCTATCATATTTCGTATCTCACAAACCTCTTCACCACAATATTCTCCCCTATTTTAGCAACATACTCGTCAACGAGGTCCTTTACTGTCTTTGTCTCATCTCTAATCCAGGACTGGGAAAGAAGAGGAGTTTCTTCAGGCGAAATCGCAGCGATTTGTAAACATAATTCGTGAGCCAATTTTTTAAATTCATCACAAGAAGCCACAAAATCAGTCTCGCAATGAAGTTCAATCATCACCCCAATTCTTTTTCCTTGATGAATATAACTTTCAACTATTCCCTCTTTTACCTCTTTCTGAGCCCTTTTGCTTGCAAAATCTCGACCCCATTTTTTTAAAATTTCTTTTGCCATTACTAAATCGCCCTTAGCTTCAGCTAAGGCTTTTTTACACTCAACAATCGAAACCCCGGTTTCCTGACGAAGTTGTTTTATTTGATTGATTGTAACCATAAAAAATCTAAATGCCAAAATCCAAATAACAAATCAATGACTAAAATTCAAATGTCAAAAAAAATTTGTTTTGGATTTTGAGCTTTGGATTTCATTTGGCATTTGAGCTTTAAGCTTTGGATTTAGTCTTTAGTATCACTTCTTTAACTTTCTCAAGTATATATTTGACGGACGATATGGCGTCATCATTTGCTGGAATGGGATAATCTGCTAAAGTGGGGTCGGTATTGCTGTCTGAAATTCCAATCACTTTAATCCCCTTCATCCTCGTCTCCTTTACTGCCAGGGCGTCTTTTTTCATATCCAAAACGAAAATAGCATCTGGTAATTTTTCTAAATTTTTTATTCCGCCAAATTTAATTTCCGACTTTTTCAATTCCTGGTCAATTTTGGCTTTTTCTTTTTTTGTGTATTTTTCCAAACCCCCTTCAGCTTTTTTCTTTTCTAAGTCTTTGAAATACTCAATTCTTTTTAAAATAGTTTTGAAATTGGTAAAAGTTCCTCCCAACCATCTATTTACAACATAGGGAAGACTACAATCCTTGGCAACATTCTCGATTAAATCTTTTACCTGAATTTTTGTTCCTACCAAAAGTAAAATTTTATTTTCAGAAATTAGTTCTTGAATAAATTTTAGAGCTTCTTTAAGTTTTTCAGCTGTTTTTTCAATATCAATAATATGGACATTATTTCTTACTCCATAAAGATAGGGTTCCATTTTCGGATGAACTTTAGAGCTCCGGTGTCCAAAATGAAGGCCAGCTGCTACCATTTCTTCAACTTTGATGCCGAAATCTTTTTCTTGGGCTTTTGTTTTTGCCATATTTTTTTATATACCACAGAAAAAGAAAAAAAACAATAGGCCCTTGCCCAATAATAAAATATCTGTTATATTGTAATAGTCGAAAAAAATTCAATACTGTTCGATGAATTAAAATTCATCTCTCATCTCGTAAATAATTATTTACTTCGATGAAAAAAGACATACACCCAAAATATTATCCCAATGCAAGAGTACAATGCGCTTGCGGCAATACTTTTACTGTTGGCGCAACCAAGGAGTTCATAGAAGTTGAGATTTGTTCTAAATGTCATCCATTTTATACTGGAAAAGAAAAAATTGTTGATACTCTGGGAAGAGTGGAAAAATTTAGAAAAAGATTAGCAAAGAAAGAAAAAACGAAAGCAAAAAAACGAAAAAGGAAATAATATGGCCAACTATAACGCTCCAAAACAGTTAGAATCGGTAATTATGGAAATTAGAGCTGGTACAGGAGGAAAAGAATCCTGCTTATTTGTAGGAGACCTTTTTAGAATGTATTCAAAATATGGTCAATTACAAAACTTAAAACAAAAAATTTTGAATTCCCACCCTGCTGAAATTGGAGGTTTTAAAGAAATTATTTTTGAATTAAAAAATAGCAACGTCTTTTCTAAAATGAAGTATGAAGGTGGCGTTCATCGAGTACAGAGAATTCCCGAAACAGAAAAATCAGGGAGGATTCACACCTCAACTGTCTCAGTAGCCGTCTTGCCAAAACCTAAATCTGCCCAAATTAAAATAAGGCCCGAGGAACTCAAAATTGATTTTTATAGAGCTTCGGGCCCTGGCGGCCAGTATGTTAACAAACGTGAAACTGCCGTAAGAATCACTCACTTGCCGACAGGATTTGTCGTCACCTCACAAACTGAAAGGAATCAACTACAAAACAAAGAAAATGCTATGGCAATTTTAGAAGCCAAGCTCTTGGAGAAAAAAGAGATTGAGGAATCAGAAAGACTCGGAAACAAAAGACGCTCACAGATTGGCCGGGCAAAAAGAGCAGAAAAAATCAGAACCTATAATTTTCCCCAAGACAGGGTTACTGACCACCGAATTAAAAAAAGCTGGCACAATATTGAGGGAATTTTAAACGGCAAATTAGAGCCAATTATTAAATCTTTTAAAAAAGCCGAACTTTGAAAAAATCATCTACTCTTTTCAACTGTCTCAATGTCTCTTTCAAAACCATCGGCTATTTTCAAAACATTGTTTGCGTACCAATAGAAAGACGAGTTTGTTGTTGAGCCGGAGAAATAAATCATTGCTGCTTTCCATTCCCCGTCTCTGGTCTTTGTTTTAGCTCCATAATCTGATAAATACAAACCTGATGCCAAAAAGGCATCCCTGATATTCCAGGGATCTGCCGGTTTTCCGAGAATACTCCGTAATCTATCTTTATATAACATCCAGGTAGAAGGAATAAACTGAGCTGGACCCATCGCCCCTCCCCAACCAAAACTCATCGGACAGGAAACTAAAGTTTTATAAGGATCTCTACCTAATTCTTTAGTAATTTGTAAAAAAGGTTGGACATCACGAGTAGGTTTCATTGTTCGGGGTGTTATCTTCCCAGTACTTACTCTTGTCCCTTCTCCAGTAGTCGGATTTGTTAAATAGCATTGACCAACATTTTTTCCAATGGCTGATTCTTGCTGTAAAATAGCTAACAAGAAAGCTGGTCTAACTCCGGTTGTCCTTTCCACATATTTGGCAATATCCAAAGCCTCTCCAAAAGTGGGAACTTTAGGTACACCAACCAATTCAAAAATCCTGGCTCTAATCTCAGCTGCTTTTCTTTCCACTTCTTGTTTTTCTCTGAGATATTGTTGATACTGAGCTTCGGTTAATTTTAAAAAATACTCCTGGTCTCTTTTTATTGCTTCGCTTTCTTCTTTTTGAAGGGCTTGAATTTTAGCCACTCTTTCTGTGTCTTCTTTTTCTTCACCCAAGGATTGCTTTTGCTCCCCGAGGTCAGATTTTAAAACCCTGATATTTTCAAGAAGCTCCTGGTTTTTAGAACTTAAAGCCTCCAAAGCTATTAAATTATCAAAAAAATTGGAGAGTTTGGGTTCAGATACTAAAATTTCGATAAGAGATTTTTGGTCCTCTTCGTAAATAACTCTTAAAATATTGGCAAGTTTTTGCTTTAAATCTTCAATTTCTAAAGAGGTTTTTTCAATTGAGCTCTCGGTGTCTTTGATTTGAAAACCAAGGTCTCTAACTATTAAATTGCTCTGACGAATCTGAAAGTCTAATTGCTCAATTCTTTTTCTTAAAGAATAAATTTGATTTTGAAGAGTTTTCTTTTCTTGTTCGGTCTTTGTAATATCTTTTTCGTATTGAGCGATCTTCTCTTCTAACTCTTTAAGCTCCTTTTCTAAGGATTGACGTTCCTCCTGGGGGTTCGTTTGGGCGAGACTGAAAAAATTTGGCAATAACCCAAAGCCAAAAGCCAAAATTAAAATTGCTAATAAAATTAATTTTGAAATACGTAATATCATGATATTATTTAGATTCTTCTGACTTCTCTTTCTCTCCTTTTGCCTCTCTTCCTTCTACCTCTCTCTCCTCTTCTTCCACCTTTTCCACCTCTTCTACTTTTTCTTCAACTGGTTTGGCTAATTCCTCTTCTACTTTCTCTGGTGGAGTAATAACAGCCACAATCTCATCTGGCCCTCTTTGAACTTTTACTCCAGCTGGTATTTTCAGGTCTTTTATTAAAATCTCATCTTCAAAAGTTTTTAAGTTTCCTACATTCACTTTAATTTCGTGAGGAAGATTTTGAGGAAGAGCTTTTACCTCTAATTCTGAAATCTCTCGGACCAAAGTTCCGCCTAATTCTTTTACTGCCCGAGATTCCCCTTCAAAGATTATTGAAACTGCAGCTGTAATTTCTTCTTCTAAAGATGGTTTGTAGAAATCGATATGAATTGGCTTTAAAGATAAAGGGTCCCGTTGAATTTCATGGATTAAAACTGATACTTTGCGATTATCCACTTGCAGAGAAATTAAAGAACTTTCTCCAGCCTCTTTATAAATTTTTTCAAATTCTTTTAAATCAATTTCTAAGGCCAAGGGTTTAATTTTTGGTCCATATAAAACTCCGGGTAAAACATCCTTTTTTCTTAAGGATTTAGTTTTTTTACCAAGAGTTTTTCGAATATTTGCTGATAAAGTCAACATTTCTCTTTAACAAGGTGAATTATCTGTACCGGACAAGATTCGGCCGCTTCTCGATTACAACCAATTTCTTGCACCTCTAACTCATCGTTTTTAGTTTCCGGGTTTTTTTTAGAATTCAAAAGGCGGGCTTTTCCATCTTCGGTCATCTCCCAATATTTTGGGCACAAAACTGCACAAGAACCACAACCAATGCATTTTTGACGCTCGTGAATAATTTTCATATTTTACTTAATGGTGAATTTATTGGAATAAAAAATTTTATCTTTTCTGAACTTACTTTTTAAGCTACAACCAATGCAGGCAGGCACTGCGACTCGGTGAGTAGTTCCTTCAATTTCCATTTTATCTAAAAGAAGCTCGAAAGCCTTAACTTGACCAGGTTCGATACAGGTTTCAGCCACATCGGGAAAAAGACAATTGCCATACAGATAAGACTCTAATGACCCGTTATTTTTTTCCAAATAATAAGGATAACAAGAAGAAAGGCAAACGGTTTTGCTTAAATTATTTTTAATCTTTATTTTCGGATTATCTCCTTTGGCATATTCTTTTTGATTAGTGGAAATCAAAATTCCCCTCACCGCTGTCTGATATCCCCTACAACTTAACCAACCAATCCCCAAAAAAATTAGAAAAATTATTAAGATAATTGAGGTGAGAAGTTTTTTCATCTAGAGGTTTGTTTTTTTATATTTTTAATGCCTTATTTTTACTGCCAAATAAATTTATTTTTTCTTCGACCTTTCTTTGAACAGCTCTCTGAACTTGAGCTAAAATTTTATAAGGTTTAACTTCTTTGGTTTTTAAAGATTTCTCTAAGGTTTCTTTCCAGACCAATCTTAACTCAGTATTGATATTAATTTTTACAATACCAAGTTTTATAGCCTTTTTAATCTCTGTTTTTGAAATACCTGATCCTCCGTGTAAAACCAAAAAGGCAGTTGTTTTCTTGTTAATTTCTTTTAATCTCTGGAAATCAAGTCGTGGTATTCCAGCATATATCCCATGAATATTTCCAAAAACTGGGGCCAAACTGTCTACTCTTGTTTCTTTAACAAATTTCTCTACTTTCTCTGGTGAAGTTAAATCTTCTTTTTTTATTTTCATCTTTTTTCTATGAAATCCTGATTCTCCTCTTATATAACCCAATTCCCCCTCAACTAAAACTCCTTTTTTATTAGCATAATCTGCTATTTTTTTAGCATATTTTATATTTTTTTCAAAAGGAAGTTTTGAGCCATCAAAATGGACCGCTGAATATCCATAGTCAACGGCCTGTTTTATCCATTCTAAATCTTTGCCGTGGTCAAGATTTAAAAAAACAGGAATATTATATTTTGTTTTGGAAATTTCAACTAAAGCTAAAATTTCTTTTAATCCCAAGTATTTACTTTCTCTTTCTGAAGTTCCTAAAATTACAGGACTTCTAGTGTTTTTGGCTGCCTCTAAAATTCCTCTTAATTGCTCAACAGTTGAAAAATTAAATTGCCCAACCGCCCATTTTTCTTTTTGGGCCTTCTTAAGATAAGACTTTAAGTTCATTTTCTTTGGACTTTTATTCTTTTAAATTTTTCATTCTTTTTCAGTAATCCTTTTTTAGCTCCCCATTCCGTGAGACAGGAATTAGCGTTAGCCGTAGCTAATTGGATAGCCTTTTCGATGTTCCTTTTAGTCCGGATAAAACCTGAAAAAAATCCCGCACCAAAAGAATCCCCAGCTCCCGTTCTATCAATCACTTTTATTTTTAGGATACCGGCTCGGTAAAGATAGTTTCCATCTGAAACTACCACTCCCTTCGACCCTTTTGTCATTATGGCAATTCCCGAACACAGTTTATTAATCTTCTTAAAAATCTCCTTTTCATAAAGAAAAGGAATTTTAGCTAATAAAGAGGCCTCTTCTTGGTTTAAAATTAAAATATCAACCTTTTTTAGAATTCTTTTCAGGGTTTTTGAGGGTAAAGAAAGTTGAGAATTACCAGGATTAAAAGCAATTTTAATCTTATTTTTATAGGCAAAATTAATGATATCTTCTGTAATCTTGCAAAGCTTTCCCGAAAGAGGAGCTAAGTAAAACCATTTTGCCTTTAATTTTTTCCAAGGAATATCTTTCTTTCCTAATAGTTCTGAAGCTCCCCGGTAAACCAAAATAGTTCGGTCTGTTCTTGAACCACTGTTTAAAATAACTGAATGGTTAGTTGGTTTTAATTTTGTCTTAAAAACGAAACGGGCATCTATTCTTAATCTCCTCAGCTCCTCAATAATCTCGCTTCCCGAAATATCATCACCTACCGTCGCACAATAAGCCACTTTAAACCCTTGTTTTGAGAAAGTAGCAGCTGTATTTGTTCCTCCTCCTCCGGAGGAAAAATAAATATCTTCCACATTAACTTTTGAACCTAAATTAAAGCAGATACCCTTGCCAGTAATAAATTTTTTATCTTTTACTATATGCCAGCCCAAGACTGGTCTTTTTGGGCCGGAAAACTTTTCCGGTCTTAAAAAAATATCCCAAGTAGCTGACCCAAAAGTTATAATGTCAAACATATTTAATTCAAGATTATATATCTATCAAGGTTCTCGAGCGAAGCGAGAGGTTCTTAATTCAAGAATATATGTTTTACAATAGCGAATCAAGGTTCTGCCGAAGGCAGGTTCTTACTTCTTCTTAGCTAAATTAAAAATTGTTTTAATTACAGTATCAGGATTTAAAGACATTGATTCAATTCCCTGTTCAACTAAAAATTCAGCAAATTCTGGATAGTCACTCGGGGCCTGTCCGCAAATTCCGCAGTATTTTTTCTTTTTCTTGCAAATAGAAATCACTCTTTTAATCATTTCTTTTACGGCTGTATTTCTCTCATCTCCTACTTTATCTACTAAAGCTGAATCTCTATCTAGGCCTAACAGGAGTTGAGTTAAGTCGTTGCTTCCCACACTCATTCCATCAAAAATTTCCAAAAATTTATCTGCTAAAATAACATTGGAAGGAATTTCGCACATTACATAAACCTTAAGGTCATCTCTACCTTTCTCTAATCCAAATTCCTTCATTAATTCTAACACTTTTTTGCCCTCTTTTAAAGTTCGGCAAAAAGGAATCATCAGCGAAACATTTTTTAAGCCAAATCTCTCTCGAACTCTTTTAATCGATTGGCATTCCATTCTGAAGGCTGGTTGAAACTCTTTATTTAGATAACGGCAGGCTCCTCTAAAACCTAACATTGGATTTGCCTCTTCTTTTTCAAAAAGTTTACCTCCAATTAAATTCCTGTATTCATTCGTTTTGAAATCAGAGAATCTAACAATTACCTCCTTAGGATAAAAAGCTGCCGTGATTTGGGCAATACCTTCGGCCAGTTCTTTAACAAAATACTCTTTTTTATCTTTGTGCTCAATGGTAATTTCAGCAATTTTTGCTTTCAATTTTTTGTCTTTGATTTTTTTATAATGATACAAAGCCAATGGATGAATTCTGATTTTCTCAGCTAAAATAAATTCAATTCTGGCTAATCCTACCCCGTCTGCTGGCAAAAAGGCGGTTTTAAAAGCAATCTCTGGAGCGCCAATATTTACCATTATTTTAGTTTTTAAATCCGGTATTTTCTTTAAATCATATCTTTTAATTTTGAAAGGAACTTCTCCAGTAAAAATTCTTCCATTTAAACCCTGACTGCAGTCAATAGTCATCATCTGACCGTTTCTTAAAACTTTTGTTGCAGTTTTTGCTCCAACAATGCAGGGTATCCCAAGCTCCCGACTCACTATGGCAGCATGGCAGGTCTTCGATCCTTCGTCAGTTACGATTGCCGAAGCTAAAGGAAATATACTGACCCAATCAGGATCGGTCATTTTCGTCACCAAAACTTCTCCTTTTTGAAATTGAGAAATTTTTGAAACATCAGAGATTATTTTTACTTTACCTTGACCAATTTTGTCTCCAATGGCAATGCCAGTTAAAATTGGCTTTTTGGCAGTTTTTACCTGATATTCTTCATAAAACCGGACTTCCTTTGGCGCATGAACGGTCTCGGGTCGAGATTGAACAATAAATAACTGGCCAGTTTTTCCATCTTTTGCCCATTCAATATCCTGAGGGTATTTATAATGATTTTCAATTAAGCAGGCCCACTTAGCCAAGGTTAAAATTTCCTCATCAGTTAGGGAAAATTTTAATTGCCGATTTTTAGAAATAATTACCTCTTTTAATCCTCCTTCTTTCTTGTAAATATACTTTTTTGTTTTTCTTCCCAGATTCTTAAGTATAATTGATTTAAAACCTTTTTTTAAAGTTGGTTTAAAAACAAAGAACTCATCGGGCGTAATTTTTCCTTTAACTATCATCTCCCCTATTCCATAAATTGAGTTTATTAAAACTACATTACTGAAACCGGTTTCTGTATCAAGAGTGAATATCACTCCGGAAGAGGCTAAGTCTGACCTGACCATTTTTTGAATCCCAACCGAAAGAGCAATTTTTAAATGATCAAATCCTTTTTCCTCACGATAAGCAATAGCCCGATCAGTAAACAAAGAAGATATACATTTTTTAACTGCCACTAACAAATTCTCTTTCCCTTTAACATTCAAATAGGTCTCATGACAACCGGCAAAACTAGCCGAGGGCAAATCCTCTGCCGTTGCTGAAGAACGAACAGCAACATCTGTAAAATCTTCGCCATATTTTTTAGATAACTTTTTGTAATTCTCCAAAATTTCTTTTTTTAAATCTTCGGGAAATTCTGCTTTTAAAATTAATTTGCGGACTTTTTGCCCTGTTTCCTGTAAACTTTTAATGTTCTTAGAATCAAATTCTTTGAAAATTTTCTTTATTTTTTTATCAATTCCATTTTCTTTCAAATAATACCAGTATGCTTTTGAAGTTAAAGCAAAACCATCAGGGACATTAACTCCTTTTTTAGTTAATTGAGAAAACATTTCCCCGAGCGAGGCATTTTTCCCTCCGACTAAAGGAACATCTCTCGAGGAAATTTCATCAAACCATAAAATGTTTTTTTGAGATTTTTTCATATTAATTTGCGAAGCATTAATTGCGAATTATTAATTGCGAAGCAATTACAAGGAGCGAAGCGACTGGTTTGTATTACGGTGAGAGAAGCGAACGGTTCCTTTTAATCTGCGAAGCAAATTATTATCTGATATTGATACAATCAAAACCACTACACCCAGAGATAGTATGACCGGTTCTTCCGTCATTATCTATACAGTAACGGTCCTCTTGGTCGCCGTAATCTGTAAGCAATTCACTTGTAACACAGTATTCAGTTGAGGATGTGTCAAATATAGGATAAGGCACATCTCCCTTGTTAGGAGTATCACTGTCTTGGGAGTCAATGTCATTACAGAGATTTTTCATCTCGGTATCATAATCACAATCCAAAGAGAGATAGCTGCCCTCCATAACCATAATTAACTCAGCTTTAGTTCGAATCTGAGCCACAGAAGTCATAATCCTGGTATCTCTTGCCGTTTCTCTTCTTACAGCTACTGATAAAATAATACTGAATATAAGGACGATGATGGCTACAACCACGGCAATTTCAATTAAAGTAAACCCTCTTAAGTTTTTTTTAAAAAAATTTTGGAGGGTAAAGCTTTTTTGGTTTTTCATTTATTTTCATCTATTATTTATTTGATTAAAGCTTTTATAGATATAGCTGCTCTTTTTAGATCTGGATAATTTGGAATTTTATTTTCTTCAAGTAATTTTATTCCCGGTTGAGCAAATTTTCCCCCCAAAAAGCAACAAATTATTGGTTTTTCTGGCCATTTTCTTTTTGTTTCTATGATTATTTTAGCATTTTTTTCTGTTTCGGTCATAATTTGCAAAGTTTGAATTACTAACAGACCATAAATATCTTTTTGCTCCAAAAGAGATTCAATTGCAACTTGATAACGACAAGCTAAAGCATCACCCACTATGTCTAAAGGATTTCTTTTAGAATAAGCTGGGTGCATTTTTTTAGATTTTTCTAATTTTTGCAAGGTTCTTCTATTCAATTTTGATAATTTTATTCCTAATTCTTGACAATAATCTGCCATCAACACTCCACAACCTCCACCATTAGTCACAATCCCTAGGCCATTTTTACAACGAGGTTGCCAAGACAAAGCTTTAGATGCGTCAAAGAGTTCTTCAACTGTTCGGGATTCAATTATACCTGTTTGTTTAAAGACGGCAGAATAGGTTTCGTAAGTTCCGGCTAAAGAAGCAGTGTGAGTAGTTACAGCCTCGGCTCCCCTTTTGGTTTTTCCGGCTTTTAATGTCAATATTGGCTTTAATCTTGAAACTTCTTTTGCTGTTTTCATAAATCTTCTTCCATTTTTTACCCCTTCAATATATAAAGCAATAACCTTTGTCTCTTTGTCTTTTTTTAGCCATTCTAAAAAATCTGAAATTTCTAAATCAGCTTCATTTCCATAAGAGATTAGATTGGAAAAACCATAATTTTCAATTAAACTTCTATCAATTACCGAATCTATCAATGCTCCAGATTGAGATAAAAAAGCAATTTCTCCTTTTTTGGGAAGAGCCGGAGCAAACGAAGCATTTAATTTTATAGAAGGCCGGACAATACCAAGACAATTTGGGCCAACCAATGGAACCCCTGCTTTTTTAACCATTTTTATAATTTCATCTTGTAAAACTTTTCCTTTTTTCCCGCTTTCGGCAAAGCCAGAGGAAATTATTATGATTCCTCCAACTTTTTTCTCGCAACATTCTTTAACAACTTTTGGAACTATTTTTGCTGGCACGGCAATTATTGCCAGATCAACTAATCCTTTAATTGATTTAACACTCGGCAAACATTTAACTCCCAAAACTTCTTTTTGGTAGGGATTAATAGGATAAACTTTTCTTTTTAATTTACGAAGTAAATTACAGTGAGCTGAGCGAACGGTTCCCTTTGTTTTTTTAGACAGTGGAAGGACGGAGTCCAAAGCATTTTTCATCAATCCCCAACCAACCGATTTTTCTTCAGGTTTAGCTCCAATTATGGCAATGGATTTAGGATTAAAAATTTTTTCTAAATTTCTCATTTCTTTAAATCAATGTTTTTACATCAACTACTAATGCCCCTTTTTGATTAACAATTATTGGATTTAAATCAATTTCTTTTATATTTTTTTCCTTAAAAGAAAGTTTAGAGAGATTGGCAATAATTTTAGTAATGCTTTTAATGTTGGCTGGTTTTCTCTTTCGAGCTCCGCTTAAAATTGGAAAACTCTTCAAGGTTTTTAACATTTCGAAACCCTCCTTTTCGGTAATCGGAGCTACTCTAAAAGAGACGTCTTTTAAAACTTCAATAAAAACTCCTCCTAAACCTACCATTAAAACTGGACCAAACTGGGGATCTTTTTTCATTCCAGCTGCTACTTCAATGCCTTCTTCCATTTTTTGAACTAAAATCCCATCCACTTTGGCTCGAGGTTTGTTTTTTTTAATCCGATTTAAAATTTCATCCCAGACTTTTTTTAATTCCTTTTTATTTTTTATTCCCGTTTTCACTCCGCCAATATCAGACTTGTGCAAAATATCTGGAGAAGAAATTTTTAAAACTACTGGGTAACCAATTTTTTTAGCAAAAATCAAAGCTTCTTTTTTTGATTTGGTTAACTGGGTTTGGCAAACCGGTATTTTATACTTCAAAAGAAGTTTTTTTGTCTCTTGAAAATTTAATAAACCCATGTTTATACATTTTACCCCGTTAGAAATTTAAATTCAAACCATTAAAGATGGGGTAAGATGATATAATTTCTAACGGGGTTTAACAAAATTTAAGCAAATTAAAAGCCGCTCTTCAGCGGCTGTCTAATTAAGGTTCAAGCTCAAGCTTAAACATCAAAGCTTCTTTCCTATAAATTCAGCGAACTCGGCCAATCTGCAGGCATAAGCCCATTCGTTATCGTACCAGGATAGGACTTTAATGAAATTTCCGCCTATCACTTTAGTGTTTTCAGCATCTACTATGGAAGAATAAGTATTTCCCTTGTAATCAGAAGAAACCAAAGGGGCATCTTCTATTCCTAAAATTCCTTTTAATTCTTTTTGCTCAGAAGCCTTTTTAAAAGTATAATTCACTTCTTCTGGAGTAATTTTTTTCTTTACTTGGCAAACTAAATCGACAATGGAAACAGTAGGAGTAGGAACTCTCAGGGCAATTCCATCTAATTTTCCTTTCAGTTCTGGCATAACCTGACCAACAGCTTTTGCTGCTCCAGTTGTAGTTGGCACAATATTTAAAGCAGCTGCCCTGGCCCTTCTTAGGTCTTTATGGGCTAAATCTAAAATTCTCTGATCAGTGGTATAGCTGTGAATAGTGGTCATAAAACCTCGCAAAATCTTAAAGTTATCATTCAAAACTTTGGCTACAGGAGCCAAACAATTAGTGGTGCAAGAACCCATATCCATAATTTGGCCCTTTTTTGGATTAAATTCGCTTTCATTTACTCCCAAGATAAAAGAGGGAATTTTTTCTGGATTTTTTGAAGGAGCAGAAATTATCACTTTCTTCGCTCCGACCTCTAAATGTTTTTTTGCCCCATCGTAGTTTCTAAATACTCCGGTGCATTCTAAAACTACATCTATCCCCAACTTTTTCCAAGGCAAATTAGCTGGATCTTTTTCTGCAAAAACTTTAAATTCTTTATCATCAACCAAAAGAGAGTTTTCAGCAGCTTTTACTGTCTTTTTGTAAGCCCCATATACAGAATCATACTTTAAAAGATGAGTTAAAGTTTTAGGGTCAGTTAAATCATTAATGGCCACCACTTCCAAATCAGGGTGATTGTCTAAAATTCTTCTAAAAGTTGGCCGACCTATGCGGCCGAAACCATTTATGGCAATTTTTATCATCGCATTTAAGCGAGGCAGCTTGCCGAGCGATTACTCTTTAATATTTAATAATTTGCAGATTTTTTCTTTATCAAATCCTATCACAATTTGGCCGTCAATTTCTACAACCGGCACCTCCATTTTCCCTGATTTTTTAATTAACTCTTCTCTGGCTTTTTCATCTTTAGAAACATCAATCTCCTCAAATTTAATATTATGTTCTTTCAGAAACTCCATTAACGTATAACAGTAAGGACAGGCAATCGTTGTAAATACACGAACTTTGGGCATAGAAATTTTTCTAAACGTAATATAAATTTATTTTTCGACTTAAGTTTATCAGCTTTTCTGTCTTGTTATTCACAGCTACTATCTCCGGAAGAACCAGAAGATTGACTGTACGTTTCCGAAAACCCTGAAGCTGCAGAATCCTCGGTTAATTTCTGAGCGCAACTATCTGATTCGGTTTCAAATCCGCAACAGAGTAAAGTTTTCAGAGCTTCGGCAGTCCTTCCCCCAAAACCAGACTCACTTACTCCCTCTCCGTTTAAAAATAAAGTTGGCGAGCCCGTTACTTTATATTTTTCTTGGGAGCTGAAATCTTCCTTTGCATACTTCAATCCCCTTGAACTGTCGTTCATACAAACGCCTAACTCACCAGTATTCACACCAGCTGTTACCAAACAACTCTCTACATCTCCTTTCTTTATATGACAATCGATATAATTCCAATATTTAGCAGATTGCTCTTCTCTAAGACAAATTTGCCTTAGGTTTTCTTGAGCTTCTGGGTCACCGTGCATTGAAGTTATTTTGTCTCCCTCAACAGAGCCAATATATTCAACTTTTATATTGCTGGCTAAAGATGGAATATTTTTAATGACTTCATTTAAAACTCTCTGCATTTGCAATCCATAAGGACACTTACTTACAACAAAGGCTTCTAAATAAGGATTATCGGTCTTTTTTATATCCTCGCAGGTCATTTTCTTTTCTTGTGAAGATTCTTCTTCCTCTGAGGTCCCCGGTTTTTCTTCTAAATCAATGCCTTCAACAAACAAAATCTTGGCGTCTTTGGTCACATAAGAATCGTATTCTTGGTCTTGTATCTTAAGGCGAAATTTATAGACTCCATTTTCTTCTCCCACGTTTACCAAAGAGGCACTCATTCCTTGCTCTAATAAATTCTGGTTTATATAATCTATTGCCTTTTCCGCTGCCTGTTGAGGAGATAAACCTTCTGGAACTTCCTCTCTAACTTTTCCTTGATTGATATAAACTAAAGCTCCGGCAATTATCAGCCCGGCAATAATAATAGCTATCGGTATTAAATTTTTAGTGAATTTTTCAACCATAATACTTTTTTAATTTGCTTTGCAAATTGCCCAGCGTTCACACACAACGGTGGGCTAAACAAACGGTTCTTTTTAATATATAACATAGATTTCATTTCTTGTGAAGCTTTTTACAATATTATCATTGACTACCCGAGCCGCAGGCGAATGGTGAAGAAGAAAACGAAGTCCTCTTTGACTAATGGCATTTACCCTCCTTTATAACCTTCTCAATGGCTCCTTTGACTCTCTCTGGCCTTCCTAAATAATAATGTCTTATAGGTTTTAGATTTTCATCTAACTCATAGATAAGAGGGATTCCAGTGGGGATATTCAATTCCGGTATTTTTTGAGGAGAAATGTTATCAAGATATCTAACCAAGGCTCTTAAACTGTTTCCGTGAGCAACAATTAAAACTTTCTTGCCTGATTTTATGACAGGCACTATCTCTTTACTCCAATAAGGCAGTAATCTCATTTCGGTATCTTTGAGAGATTCGGTAAGGGGGACTTCTTCTTTTTTCAGATTCTTATACAAAGGGTCCTTACCCGGATAACGAGCATCGGTTTCTTTAAGGGCTGGGGGTTTATGCTCGTAGCTTCTTCTCCACAAAAACACCTGTTCTTCGCCATATCTTTTTGCTGTCTCTGCTTTGTTTAATCCTTGTAAAGCTCCGTAATGTCTTTCATTCAGTCTCCAGGTTTTTCTCACCGGGATATTTGTCAACCCCATTTCTTTTAAGACAAAATCCAAGGTCTTTGTTGCTTTTTTAAAAACAGAGGTAAAAGCAATGTCAAAAGTCAATCCTCCTTTTTTAAGAAGCTTGCCGCTCTCCCTCGCTTCTTTGACGCCTTTTTCAGTTAAATCAACATCAGTCCAGCCAGTAAAACGGTTTTCTTTGTTCCAGATACTTTCTCCGTGCCGCAAAAGAACTAATTTATACATACTTAATTACTTTTTCTTCAATCCTTAATAATCTATTATACTTTGCCACTCTTTCTCCCCGGGCCGGAGCGCCGGCTTTGATAAAATCTGCCCCAATTCCAACTGCAAAATCAGCAATAAAATCATCATTTGTTTCACCAGATCTATGAGAGACCATTACTTTCCAGTTAAAGGATTTTGCTAATTTTGCTGCTTCGATTGCCTCAATGACAGTTCCAATTTGATTTGGCTTAATAATTATCCCGTTACAAGCATCTTTCTCTTTCGCCATTTTCATTCTCTTTATATTTGTCGCTAATAAATCATCTCCAATAACTAATAAGTTGTAAGTTGTAAGTTGTAAGTTGTAAGTTAATTCCTTCCATCCTTCCCAATCCTCCTCGGAAAATGGGTCTTCCAACCCCAAAATTGGATATTTTTTAATTAAAGTAGAATAATAATTAAGCAAACCTTCTTTAGTAAAAGCCCCTATCTTCATTTTATAAGTTCCTTTTGCGTAAAATTGAGAGGCGGCTATATCTAAAATAATCGCTATCTTGTCTTGATAACCAAGATTTTTGGCCGCCCTTAAAATAAGCTCTATTGCTTCTTCGGGAACTCCAACTGGTGGAGCAAACCCTCCTTCGTCCCCAACATTTATCGCTAAATCTATATACTTTTCTTTAATAATATTTTTTAATTCCTGATAAATTTCTGAAGCCATTTCCAAAGCTTTTGAAAATGGTTTTACCTGAGGCACAACCATAAATTCTTGAAAATCTAACTCATTTCCGGCATGAAGCCCGCCATTGATAATATTAAAAGCAGGCATCGGCAATTTCATCTGAGAATCTCCAGAGAACCGTTCTCTGTAAATTTCGGCAATATGTTGATAAAGAGGTAAATTTTTAGCTTTAGCTCCAGCTCGGCAGACTGCCATTGAAACAGCTAAAATGCTATTTCCTCCCAGTTTTGATTTATTTTTAGTCCCGCCTAATTTAATCATTAAATTGTCTATTTCCTTTTGTTTAGTTGGGTCTTTTCTTTTAAGTTTGGGGCCGATAATTTCATTTACATTTTTTACTGCATTTCTAACTCCCTTACCCTGATATCTTTTTCCGCCATCTCTTGATTCAACTGTTTCATATTTTCCCTTGGAAGCTCCTGAAGGAACCGAGCTCTGGAAAATACCAAAATCAGTAGTTAAATCCACTTCCACTGTCGGCTCTCCCCGAGAATCCAAAATTTCCCTAGCTTTAATCGATTTAATTTGTCCGCCTTTGGCGGAGAAATCTTCAGCAGAGCTGAACATTTTAGAACTTTTGTAAGTATTCATAGGCAGATAAGGCGGCTTTTGCTCCTGAACCTGCAGCAATTACAATTTGGCCGCATAAAACATTGTTAACATCGCCGCAGGCGAAAAGTCCTTTGGTTTTTGTTTGTAAGTTTTTAGGGTCAACAATTATTTCATCTTTTTCATTAAAATCAACTAATCCTTTAATATAATCTGTGGCTGGAATTTCACCAATCATAATAAAGATTCCCTGAACATTTAAAGTTTTTTCTTTTTTGGAAATCCGGTCTTGATAAATTAACCCCCGAACTTCTTTTTCTCCTAAAATTTTTTTAACTTCAGCATTTAAAATTACCTTAATCTTTCCGGTCTTTTTTGCTCTTTCCTGGGTAATTTCATCGGCAATAACTTTTGAAGAAAATTCTAAAATATAAACTTTATTTCCATATCTTACAGCTTCAATTGCTGCATTAAATCCTGCGTTACCTGCGCCAATTACGGCAATTTCTTTATTCTTAAAGAAGGGTAGGTCGCAAGTCGGGCAATAACTTATTCCCCGGCCGATTAGTTCCTTTTCTCCTGAAACTTCCAGGGGCCTGGGGTCACGGCCAGAAGCTAAAATTACCGCTTTTGAAATGAAATTTTTTCTTTTTTCGGTTTGAACAATAAATTTATTTTCAACTTTCCTAATTTTCTTTACTCCAACTTCTTTAATTTCAATTTCAAATTTTTTTAAGTGCTTTTTAAATTTTTCAATCAGTTCCAATCCCGAAATCCTTTCAAAGCCAGGATAATTCTCAATAAAAAAAGCCCTCCCGGTCTGGCCAATGAAATCTTTGGTAATTAAAAGAGTATTTATTTTTTTCCTAGCAGCGTAAATGCCGGCAGTAATACCGGCCGGCCCTCCGCCAATAATAATCAAATCCAACATTTAAATAAAAGCGAGGGAAGTAATTTTTAAAATAGTTGTTAAGTGAGGTAACTGCTGAGGAGGACATCCGGAGTGAGTTTGCTTGGTCGAGCAAATAAAGCTTTATTTGCTCGAAACTCGCGAGGACTAAGCGAGCTTCTCGCTGGAAGAAGCGAGCGGTCCTCCGAAGCAGGTTACCAAGCGATTCTCCTAAAAATTAGCTTCCCAAGCGACTATCCAGCCAGCCAGCCGCCATCAACAACTAAAATAGCTCCGGTAATATAATCTGCTTCTTCTGAAGCCAAAAAAACTACCGCTTGAGCTATATCTTTTGGCTGGCCGGTTCTTCCTTTTGGTACTCTCTTCAAAATTACCTCTCGGGCAGCTGGGTCAGAGATTATTGGTTCTGCCATTTTTGTCTCAATCACTCCCGGAGAAACGGCATTAACATTTATTCCATAAGGAGATAGTTCCACCGCCAGAGCTTCAGTCATTCCAGCTACTCCACCTTTGGAAGCCACGTAATGAACAATATTCGCCATTCCTACTCCCATTTGTCCCATGGCAACTGAAGCAATATTAATAATTCTCCCCCATTTTTGTTTTGCCATTTCTCTGACTGCTGCCTGGCTGCAGAGAAAATAGCCTTTTAAATTGATATCTAAAACCTTATCCCAATCCTCCTCGGTCAATTCTAAAAATGGCTTGAACGGACAAATACCAGCATTATTAACTAAAATATCTAATTTCCCGAACTTATCAATAGCTGCCTTTACCGCCTCTTCAATTTCTTTTTTGTTTGTGACATCGACTTTTTTTGCTAAGCCCTCACTTCCCAATTTTTCAATTTCTTTAACCACGGCCTCGCATTCTTTCTCGTCAATATCAGTTACTATTACTTTTGCTCCAGCTTTAGCCAGGGCCAAAGCAATCCCTTTGCCAATTCCCCTTCTAGCTCCGGTAACCAAAGCAATTTTATTTTTTAAACTAAACATGTTTTATTTTTTTAATGAATTACTTCAGTGATTGCCTCTATCAAATCAGTAGCTATCAATGATTCGCCTAATTTTTTTCCAGATATCGCTCCGGCTTTTCCATTAATATAAGCTGCTGCCTGAGCAGCTTCAAAAGGAGTTATTCCTCTAGCCATTAAGGCTCCAGCAATTCCAGCCAAAGTGTCACCCATACCGCCGACCGTCATTAGAAAACTGCCAGTTTTATTTAAAGCTACCTCTTTTCCATTAGAAATTATATCTATTGGGCCTTTAAGTAAAATTGTTGTCTCTAACCTGGCTGCTTCTTCTTGAACCATTTTTATTTTTTCTTCTTCGGGAAGTTGGTAAATTTCTTTTTTAGTTAAAACAAAAAATTCATAGGTATGGGGGGTAAGTAAAAATGGTTTTCCTTTGATAATTTCTGGATTTTTCCCCAAAGCATGGATAGCATCAGCATCAATTACCAGCGGAACTTGAACTTGAGATAAATATTCCAAAATTGCTTGCTGGGTTTCCTCCGATCTCCCCATTCCCCCGCCAATAACAACTGCTGTGTTTCCCCGAGAAACAGCTTTAGCTGATTCGGTCAAAGTAAGTAAAGTTGCCAGGTGTTCTTTTTTAAGCCAATTCCCTTCTAAAGGATAAGCAGCTAAATCAGGGGTAAAAGAGGCAATGATATCAGCTGCCCTTTTGGGAGCAATAATCCTAACCATATCAACACCTGATCTGAAAGCTGCCAGAGCAGAGAGAGCCGGAGAACCACTATAAAATTCCGAGCCGCCGATAATTAATAATAACCCGTAATCATATTTTCTGACAGCAGGTGGCCGTTTTTTATAAATGTTTTTTAATATGGTTTTGGTTACTTCAATCATATTAGTTCTTTTAAATATTTTTTAAGTTCTGGACCAAACTGGGGATGTTTTAAAGAAAGATAAAGATGAGATTTGAGCCAGCCGAGTTTATTCCCGCATTCGAGCCACTCCCCTTCAAATTCATATCCATAAATTATTTTACCATCTCTTATCATTTTATCAAAAGTTTCGGCCAATATAATTTCCTTTCTTTGAGTAGGTTTTGCTCTTTTGAGGTAATCAAAAACTTCAGGCGTTAAAATATATTTACCAACAATAGATAGGTCAGAAGGAGCCTTCTCAGGAGAGGGTTTTTCAACAATTTTCTTAATTTTGTAAAGGCGATTAGCAATCTTTTCCACCTCAACTATTCCATAAAAAGGAATTTTTTCTTTAGCTATTTTTTTTAAAGAAATAATGGGTTTTTGGCAGGTCTTAAAAATTTTAGAAAGTTGCAAAAGACAAGGAACTTTTGAATCTACAATATCATCTCCAAACAAAACCCCACAAGGCTCAGATCTCACAATTTTTGCTGCTTGTAAAACAGCATGACCATCGCCTAAAGGTTTTCTTTGTAAAACAGAAGAAAAAGAAATATCAGAAACAAGTTCTTCTATTTTTTTAAGCGGTTGTAAAAAATGATTTTTCTTTCTATCTTTTAAAATTTTTTCTATTTTTGTTGATTCTTTAAAATAGTTTAAAACAACTTTTTTTTCAGGCGAAATAACAAAAATTATCTCTTTTATCCCAGATTGCTTTGCTTCTTCAAGAATATATTGAATAACCGGAATATCTACCAAGGGCCAAAGTTCTTTTGGAAAAACTTTAGAGAGTGGTAAAAATCTTGTTCCAATCCCTCCGACAGGTATTATTGCTTTTCTAATAGTTTCATTCATTTTTTGCCAGTTTCTTTCGCAAAAAGGCAGGAGCCTCCCATTTCTTTTCTTGGTCCAGTAAATCTTGTTCAGCTTCTTCAATTTCTTTTTTTATTTGGAGAGCTGATCTCCCAACCTTTACTTTTATTTCCTTGTTAACTTCCTTCTTTTGATTGAGGGGTTCAGATGACAAAACCTGAACCTTTTTAGTTTGCCGAGAAGGTTTATCCTTCCTTTTTCCTGCTTTAATCTTTGTTTTCTTTGGAGCTTTCATTTTCTGTTTCAATTGCGGGGATTTTTTTATTACCTTTTCGGTCTTCAGAAGAGAAGATTCTATTTTCTCTTTCTTCTCTTTTAGTTCTATTTTTTTTGGGGCAATTTTCCTTCGAGGTTTCCTGGGTTTTTGAGGAAAAATTTTCGCCCTACATCCAGTAGCTAATAAAGTTATTTTAATTTTATCTCTCCCTTTTTTATCTTTCCCACCTTCCATAGATAAAAAGGGAAGTTGAGAAATACCAAAAATAATTTTCGCCTCTTTATTGACTAAATCAGAAATAGTCTTTGATATTTGGGAAATTTCATTCATTGCAAGATTTTTCTCTCCGGTAATGTTAAATAAAACTCCCTTGGCTCCCCGAATGGTATAAGGATACAAGGGATTTGAAATTACTTTTTTAATTGCCTCCTCTCTTCTGTTAGGACCAGAAACTTCAACTGTATTTAAATAAGTTATTTTTCCTTGACCTTCAAAAATTGTTTTTAAATCAGCGAAGTCAATGTTAATTAATCCAGAGTCATAAATCATCTCAATTAGCCCTTCTAAACTTTCAGCCAAATTTTTATTTATAACAGAAAGAGCAGCCCTTAGAGGAGTATCTTTATCAATGATTTGAAAGATTCTTTCATTAGGGATGACAGAAAGAGCATTAAGGTAAGGTTTTATTTTCTTTAAGGATTCTCTGGCAACTTTCTCTTTCTTTTCTCCTTCGAATTTAAAGGGTAAAGTGAAAATCCCATAATTGATGTTACCCAAATCTCTGGAGATTTTGGCAAAAATAGGAGCCGCCCCAGATCCTGCTCCTCCTCCTAAACAAGATACTAGGACGCAAAGGTCCTGGCCTTTTAAAAGTTTTTTTATTTTTTCTTTTTCCTCCTTGGCAGCTATTTTACCCAGTTCACTGTTCATCCCTGTTCCCAGCCCATAGGTTAATTCTTGACCAAATTGAAAAAGTCTGGCTCTTTTATCTAATTTTTTGAGGGCCTGGACATCAGTGTTGGCTACAACAAAACTTGCCTTTTTAATCCTGGAAACAATTTCTGAAACAACAAACCCACCTCCGCCGCCAATGCCAATAACTCTTATTTTCGTGCGAGGTACGAAATCAAGGTTCTGCCGAGCGGAGCGAGGCACGGTTCTTATCTTGGTCTTATGGAAAGGCTCTTTGCTATAAACAGGAAGAGAACTGACCGACTTCTTTAATTTAATTTTCCTCTTGGGTCTCCTCCTAATTTTCTTTTTTTGAGCTTGTTTTTTTCGAGCCATTAATTTAGTTTAATTTGTTAAAGATTTAACGTCAATACCCGCTATTAATACCCGGTATTCATTGATATAAGTAATTTAAAACTTTATCTTTTTATATTAAGATTAAAAATAAAACAAAGCTAATTTAACCAACAAGAAATGATTATCTTTTCCTTTTCAAAAGGAAATAAACAACTATCCCAATTACTACAATTATACCTAGGATCAATACCCAATTCAAACCTTTCGCCGCCGGCTCCTCACCTTCTTCAGCCAGGGGCATCCCTTCTTCTCCTTCTCCTTTCAAAGATACTTCTAAGGAAAATGGATCTATCTTAAAAAGACCAGACCCTGCCTTGATGTAATATTTATCCAAATCTTTACCTGTATGCAGCCAGGAAACCGTTATTGACGCTGGCTTCTCATAAAACCCTTCTTCCTCTCCGGCCAATTCTGTGCCATCCTTATCATATAAAGCCAAAATAGCCTCGGCTCCAATATTAACATCAGCAGCAGCAAATATACCTTTAACATTAATCTCCTGTCCGGGTTTTATATCAGTAACATAAAAGTATTCTACCTCTTTACTCTTTAAACTACCTCCTTGATATGAACCCGGTTCCAGCTTAACCGCAGTTTCGAAACTATCTCCGCCTTTGGGTAGAGCTTCTTGGGCATAAACAACGCCTACAATTCCAATCAGAAGCACTCCTAAAAAAACAGCTATTGCTAAATTTTTAGCATTAAATTTCGCCATATATTATTATTTATTATTTTAGTTCTTTTCGACCTTTATAGGCCGAATGGCACCTCCATTATTTGAACGCCGGCTGGCAATTCAAACGCACTGTCGGAAATAGTGCTAAAGTCTATATTCTTCAACTCTACTACCGATGTGCCTTTTTCCGTAGTCGTCTCCGTCCTTATGGGAAGTCCATATTTTGTCAATACCCACATCTTTACTTTTTCTGTTTCGGTGCTGTATTCGACGACCAAACAGGTTTTTCCATCCAGGACTTCGGTGCCAACAGCTACTGGATTATACTTCTCAATAGACTCGGATTGTTCGCTCGGAGATTCTCCCCCTGCTTCTTGGGCTTCGCTTAGACCTATTTTCATAGCCGTGTTTTCTGCCGGAAGATACATATATGCCAGCTGTTTTTCCGCATCTACTAAATAAATCATGCTCTTTCCCTCAAAATCTCCTTCCATTCTCATCTTCCCTCCTTTCCGCCACATTTTCATTGTTTCTGCTGTCTCACCGGGAGCGGTTGCCACCATGTCGTACTTAAAAGAGCTTATACCTTTTGCCTTTCCTAAAATCTCAGTTAACGACAGTTCTGTTCCCGGGGTTACAGCTTCCTCGCCCGACGGAACCACCCCTTCTTCAACTCCTTTTTTGACGCTCAGCAAAATCCAGACCCCAATTCCAATCAATGCTATCACTACTATAATTATTACTATTTTTTTCATAGTATTAATTTATTATTATTTTTTCTCGACCTTTTACCTTCTTTAATTATATCGGCGTTTGCTAAATCAAACTATCATTGTATCTGCTTTAATCCTTCTTTAATCCCAGAGCGCAGCAATTCACTAAAAATTGCGGGGTCTAATGCGTAGACAATAGCAAATGAGGTAATAAAAATAATCAATGCCAGCCACTTGGTATAACGACCTCGAGTGCGAACAAATAGTATTACAGCTAAGACCGCCATAATAGCAGGGGCAACGACTTTAATGTCTCCTAGGGGCACAGTATAACCAGCAACTCTCTTTTCTGTCGCACCTAAAAACTCTGTCAGGTCAAAACTTATATTAGCGACAATTAAAATAATCTCAGCAATAAGAACAATAAGCAGCCACCATGAGGCCCATTTAGTTGATCTTCCTTCTGTTCGATAAACTTCATAAATCACCGCTGGTAATAAGAAAATAATTGTTATCAGGGGATTTAATTTAACAATACCAATAATAATTCCTATTAAAGCAAGGATGCTTAAAACGGTGCAAATTAATGTAGCATATTTGTATGATTTAGGCATTTTATCACTCCTTTCTTTTTAAGTAAATTAAACCCCGACTTTCAATAAATTTAGCGATTTCCCGACTTCTGTTTCTTAATCCTATTTCCTAAAACTTAAATTTCTTAGCAAATTTACCAATTACAGGAAGTGGAACTTGTTTACCATTTACAACATTTATTATCCCTATAATAGATAATATCAGCCATATAATCCAGGCTATCACTCCAATAAACCATCCGATGATGGGAATCCAAGCAATAAGAGAAGTAGCAATTTCAGCAATAAACAGAACCAAGCCCTGTTTTGCGTGAAACTTGGCAAAGGTATTATCCTTGGAGACAAGCAAAGGAATTAAAAAAAGAATTCCAATATAACTGAGAATTGCTATTAAATTTTCGCTCTTTTCTTTTTTTTCTTCTTTTTGAGTAACTTCTTCCATAAATTTAAAATAAATTTAATGTTAATTAAAAACCTCTCGACCTTTGATTTAATGATTAAAATTATTCTTTAATTATAAGGACCTTTCGCTTCGCTCAAGAACCTTGAAATTAAAACTATTTTTTAATTATAACTTATTTTCCGCAAAACAAAAGTCCGACAACAACTCTCGGGCGAAAAATCGGGGATCCCCCATCGCCGCCTATGCAACAATGTTAGAATTTAGTTTACTTAAAGTTCTTCTTTTTGAAATTTCTCTTCTTGGGTTTCATCTAATTTTCTGATAATTCTTGCCAGCTCGGCAAAATGTTCTTTTTCGTCATCTCTAATATGACCTAAAATCTTTCTAACCTCTTCATTATCAGTCTCATCTATATGTTCCTGGTATTGATTGATAGCTCCCAGTTCTCCTGTTAAATCTTCTCTTAAATTCTTTAAAGTTTTGTTATCCATATTTTTAAAATATTATTTAGTTATGTTTGACCTTGATACATTTATTCTACCAAAAAATCGCCTGATTGGCGATTTTTACTGGCTTGTCCTGAGAGAGCGAAGCGAGTCGAATGGACTCCGCGGGAATGAACGCTAGAGCCTGGTTTAACTATCTTTCTTAACCATTTTTTTAAAAGTAATTTCTTTATAGGCATTAAGGTTTATCCCTTTAAGTTCGTAAACCTGGAAAGTTGAGAATATTCTTTTATCTTCAGAATTAAGTTTTAATAGTGAAATAGCTTCATCAATCCTTTCCCAAGAAGGAGCTTCTATTTCAAGATAAGGCTCAATTTGAGGCCAAAAATCTATATCAAATTCAATATCATCTAATTGATACCTTATTCTTCTATTTTCTACGTAGTGTTTTTCTATAAAACCTGCTTTTAACAATAACTTTGCTGTTTTTTCAAAATCATTAACTTCAACCTCTATCTCTTCCATGCCCTTGTCATTGCTTTTTGCATTAGCTGCCATCCCTATTCTTTGTTTAAATGCTAGCATTATTTTATCTCCCTCATCACGAAGTCTTATAAAAGCACCAGCTTTATCTAATCTTAAATCCGGATAATCAAAAACTTTTCTTTTGTAAAACCTTTCAAAAACCTTCTTAGCGCCACTTTCTTTTAATCTGTTCTCAATTAAATCAGAGTCAATATTTAAAAATTTTACTTCAATTTCTTCCATATGTTTTCATTCTACCACTTCGGCTGGCTCAGTATAAATAAAAACCGTCTTCTTGATGAGGCAGGCGGCAGAAAATCGTGGCTCCACGGACTGGACGCTACCTGCTCTAAGTGAAACTAAAGGGTTAGAACTTGTTTGACAAATTCTCATCTCTGAAGTAATATAGGTTCAGGTTCGAATAAAAGGACGTGTATTTGGAACCTCCAATGGGACTTCCAAAAGGAAAAATTGATGGTAGGGATGGGTTCGAATCCCATACGTCTGGCTCTTGCGAAAGTAGCCCCACAATATGTGGATGGGTGAAAACCGCCCTGGATAATCTCTTAAGTGTATAGAATGGCAGGGAGATTAAGAAACAGAAGTGCTAGCTTCTGTGGAGTCGTCAGTGAAATACCTGCCTTTAAGTAGGTTATCGAGAGCCTCCGAGTAAAGGGAGTCATGCTAACCATGCATGAGCCTCGGGCTAAAGGGGAGTCATGTTAACCATGCATGATCCCCTGCCCCTTTTAAATAACCAAAAAATCGCCGTGATGGCGATTTTTTATTCAGTATTACCGCACACATAAATTTTATGCGCCTCGGTTTAGCTAAAAGTTAGCTTATTTTAGTAATTTTCCTTGTCTATCTATTTCTCCTTTTAATATTTTGGTGGAAGAGATAGGTTTTTCATCTTCAGCTAAAGCGAACTCTATTTTGACAATTTTTATGGGTTTTTTCTTTGTTTTTTGGCGTTTCCGGTTAATTAATCCTGCTGTTGGATAGGTAATCGGAGAAACTACAATATAGTCAAAATCTTCTTTTAAGGTAGGACCAAATTTATCTTCAATTTTCACTATCTTTGGTTTGACTTTAAACTCCTTTTTGATAAAATCTTTTAATTCTTTTTTTCTGTATTTGAATCCTTTAACCCTTCTTTTTTTAGTGTTTTTGGCCAAAATATTAGAGGTTAAACCAATGGTCACCTCCCCCAATACAAAAGCTCTTCTTAACAATGCTTTATGCCCTTCGTGAAATATGTCAAAAGTTCCGCCCATCACTACTTTTTTCTTTTTCTCTATCGCCATTTTCCTATTCTACCCAAAAACCGCCACTTTGGCGAATAAAAATTGCCAAAGCTTTGGGCTTTTTAATGTAAAATATCAAAGGATTGTATGCTATAATATTTTTATATGTCAGCAAATTTACCTCCTCAATTCTATACTGTTTCCGCAAAACTGAAGGAGGTTAAAACTTCAGAAGAAAAAATCTCTATCTTGGAGGAATTATTAGCTATTGTGCCAAAGCACAAAGGAACCGAAAAAGTCCAAAGAGATATAAAAACGAAGATTGCTAAATTGAGGAAGCAGAAACCAAAAAGGGGAAAAAGAGAATATTTATATTCCATTCGAAAAGAAGGAGCAGGACAAATAGTCATTATCGGCCTAGCTAATTCCGGGAAATCCAGTCTATTAAATGCCTTAACAAATGCAAACGCAAAAGTTGCCCTCTATTCTTTCACCACCGAAATTCCCCAACCAGCGATGATGCCATATGAAAATATCTTAATTCAATTGGTGGATACTCCTCCGTTAATTAAAAGCTCGCCCCCCTGGTTAAAAGGAATCTTGAAAGCAGCTGATGGGCTTTTGGCGATTCTTGATTTATCAAAAGAAAATGTGCTTGACGATATTAAAAACCTCCAAGAGCTTTTAAGTAATTGGGGAATTATTGATAAAAAAATTCTTTTTCTCGGTAACAAGGTCGATGAATCCAAGGAAAATCTGAAAAAAATTGAACCTCAATATAAAATAAAAATTATCTCTTGTTTGAAGAAAACTGGAATTGAAGAGTTAAAAAAAGAAATTTTTGACTTACTTGAAATAGTTAGAGTGTACACAAAGTCTTCTAACAGGTCTTCTCCTGATTTTGAGCATCCATTTATCTTCAAAAAGAATAGCCGACTGATTGAACTAGCCAACCAAATTCACCAGGATTTCTTTTTTTCTTTCAAGTACGCTAAGTTGTTTAAAAGGAACTTTAAAAAGCCGCAATTTGTTGGCAAAGACTATATTCTCCAAGATGAGGATATTATCGAAATCCATATCTAAAATTAAGTTTTCCCAAATAATTTTCGTAGTTCAACTTTTGCTTGCTCAAGAACCTTTTTCTGTTTTAGCGATAAGTTTTTCCCGGCGCGATTGATATAAAAATTAAGCATTGCCATTGCCGATTGAAACGGCTTTCCTTTCCGGCGTGAACTTTCCTCGGCTGATTTTTTAAGCGACCGGGCGATTTTCCGCGGGTCGTCCCAGATAAAAACGCCTTCTTCCAAATCCAAGGCAAAACTATGTTTGGTTACATAATCTGACCAATATTTATTTTTAGATTTTTTAAACATCGAGTGAAAAAGGCATTTCTACTTTCATTTTTTCTATTCTACCAAAAAATCGCCGAAATGGCGATTATTTAGGCCTCTCTGTCCTCCTTCGCCCTTTGAGCTAAAGTCAAGGGGTTATTTTTTATTTCTATGTTTTTTCAAAAATCTGCGATGTCTCGCCTTGTTTCTGTTTTTATTCGGGTTGTGTGAGTTTTTCATATTTTTTCCTTCTTAATTTTTTCTTTTTCTCCTGATGGTAAAGAAGTAAGCCATGAAATAAATGGCCTCCGGAGTTTATCTATAGACCAGTCATCGTTTTTAAAGAGTGATGCCTTATCTATTCTAAAACGAGAAAGTAAAGCCATTGTAGCTTGCAGATTTAAAGGAGATAATCTGTTATGTTCTGATAAAAATTGTTCTTTTGTAGTCATTTTAAAATAAGAACCTTTCGCTTCGCTCAAGAACCTTGTTTCTCTCTTAAGATTTGAGAAATAAAAAGCAACTCTTAATCCCATGAGTTGCAAATAGCATTATTTATTATCCATCCGGAATAACGAATATACCTATTTGTGATCCAGGCTCTCAACTGGTTCTATCTTACATTAATTCTTTCAAAAAATCAAGCTCTTCGCAGTTAAATTAATCAAGTTACTACACTATTTCAAAAATTAGGACTGACAGAATTTTTTTTCAAGTTTATTTTTTATTTTAATATTATGGTAGAATAGACATAATTAAAATGTATTTAAAAATGAGACATAAAATCTTTTTTATTTTATTTAATATATTACTTTTGGTTTTTTTATTCTCTGGAGTTAAAACGGTTGAAGCTTCTGATCAAACAGAAAGAGACAGATTGGTCCAACAAATTCAAATCCTTCAAAAAGAAATTCAACGTCTTAAAGCGCTGATTTCAAAATTTAAATTAGAAAAAGAAATCACCGCTGAATCGTATCTAGCAATAAATCTTTCTGATAATTCAGTTGTTTTTAAAAAAAACATTGATCAATTATATCCTATAGCTTCCATTACTAAACTAATGACTGCCGTAATTGCTTTTGAAAATATTGATATTAACCAAACAATAACTTTAACAGAAAAAATGCTTGAACCTTTAGGATATAGCCCGTCTCTTTTTTTGGGTTTAGATGTCAGCGCAAAAAACCTTCTAAGGGCTAGCCTTATTCAATCAACTAACGATGCCTCTGAATCTTTAACTTATTTTTTAGAAAAGGGGAAATTTTTGGCTTTAATGAATCAAAAAGCAAAAAAACTTAATATGGTCAATACTTTTTTTTATGACTCTCATGGATTAAATCCCTCTAATCGTTCTACTGCTCCTGACATCGCTAAACTTTTAACTTATATTTATGAAAATCATCCAGAAATTTTAAACATTAGCAAAGATGATAACTTTTGGCTTTCTAATCAAGCAGGAAGATTGCTCAAATTTAAAAATGTCAATAATTTTTATCAAATTCCTGAATTTATTGGCGGAAAAACCGGTTATTTGCCAGAAGCTAAACAAACATTAGCTTCATTATTTAATTTGAACGAAGATCCTATCGCCATTATCTTGCTTTATTCCAAAAATCGCCAAACTGATATCCTAAAAATCCTTAACTGGTTCGAAAATAATTCTGTACTTAAATAACTTTCAATAAATTCGCCACTTCAAAAAGATTTAAAAAATCAAGCCCGAGAATGGGCTTGATTTTCATCTATCTGCTCTTGCTGAGTTAATTCTTAAATGCGAGTTACGTTTGTTGCGTTGGGTCCTTTTTCAGAATCAGCCTTCTCAAAAGACACTCTGTCGCCTACTTTTAACTCTTCGTAGGTTACCCCCTTCAACTCATTTTTGTGAAAAAACAAATCTTTTTCTTCACCATCAACGGTAATGAATCCAAATCCTTTATCTGTAAGGTTTTTAATTGTTCCTTCCATGATTGTAGTTAAATATAGATTAATTTAATTAATGTTTTAAGGTTTTATCCTAAAGTTTAGTTCCCCAAATAAACTCGACTAAATTTTTATTAGACAACTATCTTGTGTAAATAAGATTAACATTTAAAAAACAATCAGTCAACCTAAAAAATCAAGGCTTGAAAAATCGTGGCTTGGCGATTTTTGGGTGTCTGTTTTAATAAATAATTAAACCTATTTAGTAGGATTTTCTTAATTTTTTCTTATCGTTCACTTTTTCTTTGGTTGTTTTCTCCTTCGTTTTTTTAACTTCCTATTAAGTCTTTTTCGGTTATGCCATCCTATACCCATGTTTTTTTACTTTTTAGTTTTATTAGTTATATTATAACCTTTTATTTATTTTATCAAAAAACCGCCTTCTTGATAAGGCGGCATTCCACAAATAGAGAATATTGATTACTCTTTGTATGGAAGAACTTTTAGTGCTTTTTTAACATCATTTTCAGAAACTAAAAGAAAAACTCCTTTAGGAGGAGGAACGGCTGAAGAACCAAAAATACCAGATGCTTCACTTTTTATTAAAACAGAAATACCATGTTTTTTAAGTATTGTGGCCACCATTTCTGCCTCGGGGCGTGAGGCATAGTTTGCTATCTTCTTTAATTTAATCGGTGAGTTCTTTTTATTTTTCTTTTTCACATTCTAATTCTACTAAAAAAACCGCCTTCTTGGCGATTTTTTATTAGCTCCGGGGGCGCGATTCGAACGCGCAACCGTATCCTTAACAGGGATCCGCTCTACCATTGAGCTACCCCGGAATGTATTTTTATTTTACCAAATTTATTGAGAAAATCAATATCCTTTCAATTTTTTCAGTTTCCGGTGTTCTCTTATTCTCTCAAGGGATTTGGCTTCAATCTGACGGATTCTTTCCCGGGTCACGCCAAATTCCTGCCCTACTTCTTCCAAAGTATGAGTAATTCCATTTTCCAGACCAAATCTCATAGAGAGTATTCTTTGTTCTCTTGGGGTCAAATCAACCAAAATTTCTTTTAACCTCTCTCTAAGAAGATTCCGAGCTGCCTCAAGCGAAGGCGGAATTACTTTTTCATCTTCAATAAATTCAACTAAAAAACTATCTTTTTCATCTCCTATCGGAGTTTCCAAAGAGACTGTCTCCTGAGAAATCTTCATTATATGATGAACTTTGTCAACACTAATTCCCATTTCAGCTGCAATTTCCTCTGGTAGAGGTTCTCGGCCAAGGTCCTGTAAAATCCTTCTTCTGGCCTTGCTGTATTTTGACATAGTTTCCACCATATGAACCGGGATGCGAATGGTCCTCGCTTGATCAGCCAGAGCCCTGGTAATGGCCTGGCGAATCCACCAGGTAGCATAAGTAGAAAATTTATAACCTCTTCTCCAATCAAATTTTTCTACTGCCCGAAAAAGACCAAGATTTCCTTCCTGAATTAAATCGAGGAGAGTTAAATTTGGCGATCTGCCAATATATCTTTTGGCAATCGAAACTACCAATCTTAAATTAGCCCTGGCTAATTTTTTTCTGGCTTCCTCATCTCCTTTCTCAATCTTTTTGGCTAATCTTTTTTCTTCGTCGGCAGTCAAAAAGGATACTTTACCAATTTCTTTTAAATACATCTGAATGGGATCGAGTCTTAATTTTAAAGACCTTTTTTTTAAAGCCTTCTCTGGAACTTTTTCCAACTCTAAAAATTCTTTAGCCTCTTTTACCTCAATCCCCTCTTTTTCCAGGTTCTCATAAAGATTCTCTAATCCTTGAATGTCTTTTTCTATTTCTGGGAAAGAATGTAAAATTTCTGAAATAGTAACAAAACCCCGCTGTTTTCCTTTTTCGATTAAATCTTGAAGTTTCTCTTGTAGGAAAACTTTTTTCTTTCTCAGCTTCTTTTTAACTATTTTCTTTTTTCTCTTTATTTCCCGGCGTCCTTTCTTTACTTTTCTTTTTTTGGGAAGCGAAGGTTTCTTTTTTCTTTTTTTGGGAATTGAGGTCTTCTTTTTTAATTTCGAGCGGAGCGAAGAATCAAGGTTCTGCCGAGCGGAGCGAGGCATGTTTCTTTCTTTTTTCTTTTTTTTCATTTTATCGATTATTAATTATTACGATTATGTAGCCTCCAAATCGCGGAGCGATTTGGAGGAAGTATTAAATTCTCCCAAAAGTTTTTTAATCTTTTGGGAATCTTTTTCTTCTTCGGCTTTTTTAATATCTTGAGAAAATTTATCCAATTTATTTTTAATTTCTAAGATTTTGATTTCCTTGAGGCAGTTTTTAAATTCTTCTTTTGCATCTTCCAAATCTAATTCCTCAACTTCTGCTTTTAAGGAAAGATAATTTATCAAATCAATAAGTTCAAGAGGTAAATTTTTCTTAAGGGCTTTGATTTGTTTTGGGTCGCTAAAGGATATAGTTGTAGTAGAAGAATCTTGAGTTTTTTTGAAATATCTTAAAATCTGAGAAATTTGAGGAGAAAAAAAAGAAATCTCTTTTTCAGTAATTAAATCAAGGTTTTCTGGAGATTTCAAAATGAAGGTCATTATCTGTTCTTCTAAGAGTTCCTGCCGGGATTTTTGCCTTACTGCAGAGGAATTCTCTTTTCTCTCGCTGTCCTCTTCCAGTCCAAAGTAAACAGGAGGTAAATCTTTTGTTTTTTTTAATTCTTCTTCTATACTCTCCTCTTTTACCTCTAATTTTTTAGCAAGTTCTTGAATCCAAAAAGCCTGTTCAATTTTATTTGGGATTCTTTTTATGACTGGCAATAAAATCTTTGAAATCTCTCTTTTTCCTTCAGGGGTCTTTGGGTCTGATAGGGCAAAAGCAGTTTTAAAATAAAAATTAAGAATTGATTTTGCTTCCCCAACCAGTTTTTCCCAATCCTTTGGGTTTTTGGAAACAATATCGGCAGGATCTGAACCTGATGGCATAGTAATCACTTTTATATTAAAACCTCTGGCCTGGGCTAAATCTATTCCACGCTTCGTAGCAGTATCACCGGCAACATCCATATCAAAAGCAGTTAGAAGATTTTCTGAATATCTTTTTAGAATTTTGAGTTGATAAGGAGTCAAAGCAGTTCCTGAGGTTGCCGCCACATTAGCATTGCCTGCCTGGGAAACCATAATCACATCAGTATATCCCTCAACCAGAATACAGGAATCTCGTTTCCTGATTTCTCCTTTAGCCTTATCTAAACCGTATAAAACTCGACTTTTATCATAAAGCAAAGTGTTAGGGGTATTAACGTATTTGGCGATTTCTTTTTTGTCTTTCTCTTTAAAAACTCTACCACCAAAACCTACTACTTGAGAATTTAAATCAAAAACCGGAAAAATAATTCTCCCTCTAAATCTATCATAAAAAGAACCTTTTTCAGAAGATAGCCCTAATCCAGCTTTTTTAATTTCTTCTTGGCCGTAACCTCGAGAAGTTAAAAAGTCGGCTAACCCCTGCCAAACATCAGGAGCATAACCTACTCGCCATTTTTTTATACTTTCTTCTTTGATTCCTCTGTCTAAAAGGTATTTTTTTGCTTCTTTGCCCGTTTTACTTTCTTCTAATTGTTTTTCAAAAAATCTTGTTGCCAAATCACAAACCTCATAAAGCCGGTTTCTTTCTGTTTGCCATTTTTTGTATTCCGGCGTTTGCCTTTTTAATTCAACTCCGGCTTTCTGAGCTAAAATTCGCAAGGCGTCCCCAAACTCAACTCCTTCAATTTTCATTACAAAGCGAAAAATATCCCCTCCTTCAGAACATCCTCCAAAACAATGCCAAATTTGGCGGGCTGGCGAAACAAAAAAAGAGGGCTTTTTTTCCAAATGGAAAGGGCAGAGAGCTCTGTAATTGGCTCCGGCTTTTTGAAGTTTAATATAACTTCCAATTACTTCAACAATATCTAATCTCTCTTTAATTTCGTCAATTGGAGAATCTTGCATAAACAACTATATTTATTTTAATACATTTTTTTAAAAAAACAACTTTTCACCCCAAACCATTTGACACTATATTCTTAAGATATACAATAGAAAGATAATCCCGTTAATTGTATTAACGGGATTAAAAAATATCTTACTATGGATAAAAAGCCGAAAATAAATAAAGTTCTATTTCTGCAGTGTTTTCCTTTATGGGGATGTGGTTCTGGAACTTACACCAGAGAATTAGCCACCGAAATTAACAAAGCCAAAAAGATAAAAACAGCTATAGTCTGTCCAGAAAGTAAAGAAAAACATGCCGGAGTAAAAATTTATCCTTTAGAATTACCCTTTCCAGTTGCTTTTACCGGTCATCCTGATTGGCCTGTTTGTAGACTCTATAAAGACCTAACTCCTAAGGAAATATCCCAGGTCTTTAATTTCTTTTTAAGAAGTGTAATAAGAGCAGTCGATGATTTTCACCCAGACCTAATTCATGTTCAACACATTTCCCTTCTTTTATGGGTAGCAAATTTTATAAAAGCACTATACGGGATAAATTTTATAGTTACTTCACATGGAACAGGGATTTTAACCGCTTCCGAAAAGAAAATTTTTATTGCCTCCTCCCAGGACGCTTTAAGAAGGGTAAAAAAAATAGTAGCTGTAAGCGGTGACACAAAAAGTTGGCTGTTAAGGGTCTTTGGCAAAGAGTTTTCTCATAAGACAAGAATTATTCCCGGCGGTATTTATCTTGAAAATTTCCCGCCAGAGAGAAAAATAAGAATTATCAATAAAAAATATAAACTGAAAGGTAAGAAAGTTGTTCTTTTTTCAGGGAAGCTTACGCCCCAAAAAGGTGTTTTCTATCTTATAAACGCAGCCAACGACATAAAAGGAGATATTTATATACTCGGAGATGGACCTGAAAAGAAAAACTTAGAGGATTTAACATATAAGTTGAAGTTAGAAAATGTTCACTTTCTCGGTTATATGGGAGACGAGAAAAAAGAGGAGTTAGAAGAATTTTACTACCGAGCCGATGTCTTTGTTGCTCCTTCTGTCTGGGATGAACCTTTAGGGCTTGTAATTTTAGAAGCAATGGCTGGCAAGACCCCGGTAATCGCTACCAGAAAGGGAGGGATTCCTCTGGCAGTAAAGGATGGAATAAACGGACTTTTGGTTAGGCCAAAGAACAGCCGGCAAATAACAGAGGCCTGTAATAAATTATTAGAAAATGATGAATTAAGAAAGAAACTGGGAGATACAGCAAGACAGACGGTCGAGAAAAAATTCACCTGGAAGAAAACTGCTCAAAAATACATAAGGATTTATAAAAAAGCTTATACGAATGGGAATAATAAAAAGAGAAAGAATGGAAAAAAAACGAGTTCAAAACAAAAAAAGAAGAAGCCCTCAAGTCTTTTTAGAATATTCAAGTTGAAAAAAAGAGCTTTCTAAAGGAAGCTCTTTTTAGTATAATAAAGTATTAACCATGAAAAAGAAAAATTTAAAAATTGGAGTAATAGTTCCGCCTTTTACTACTGTCCCGCCAAAAGGACAAGGCGGGACAGAAAGAATTGCTCAAGAAATGATAGAAGGTCTTACAAAAAGGGGTTATAAAGTAACTCTTTTTGGGGCAGGGAAATATAAAGGTTCAGCTAAATTTATCCAAATTTTTAAAAAAACAATAACTGAAAGAAAAATAGATACCACTTATATAGAATCTTCCCGCCCTCTACGGATTGAAAGTGCCTATATAGCTAGAGTAATGAGGGAAATTATAAAAAGAGAAGGAGAATTTGATATTATTTTTAATCACGTCCGAGGCGGTTACCTCTTCTTACCCCTTTCTCTTTTTATTAAAACTCCGATAGTTAGTATTTTACACTTGCCAATCTTCGAAGAAAGTGCCGATGTTCTTTCCTCTTATAAAAAACCAAATGTTATTACTATATCAAATAATCAAAGAAAGGGATTTACTAACATTAACTATTTAGGAACTGTCTATAATGGGATAAATCTTTCAGAGCTTGAATTCTGCCAAAAACCAAAAGATTATTTTCTCTATATGGGGGCTTTGGGAGAACATAAAAATCCCAAAGATGCTATTTTGGCAGCAAAAAGAGCTAAAGTTAAATTAATTTTAGCTGGAGGGAAAAAGAGAGAACCCTATTTTTCAAAGGAAATAAAACCCCTAATTGACGGTAAACAAATTAAATATATTGGAGAGGTTTGGGGTAAGAAACGAATTGATTTAGTGAAATACGCCAAAGCTTTTCTTTTTCCAATTAAATGGCCAGAGCCCTTTGGCTTAGTGATGGCAGAAGCGATGGCTTGTGGAGTTCCAGTAATCGCTTATCCTAATGGAGCGGTTCCCGAAGTTATAAAAGATAAAAAAACCGGTTTTATTATAAAAAATGTTAGTGAAATGGTTAAAGCAATTAAAAATATAGACAAAATTAATAGAAAAAAATGTAGGGAACGAGTTGAAAAATATTTTTCTGTTGAGAAAATGGTTGATGATTATGAAAAAATAATTAAAAGATTATTAAGATAAAATAATTGTAATATACATGAAAATTCTCATTGTCTCACTGCTACTAAGAAAAGTTACTCCAAGAATTACTGCTGCAAGGCCAAGAGTTATTTTTGATTTAGTTTCCACGCTTTTGGAAAAAGGACACAAAGTTTCAATTTTAGGAACTGGAAATAGTTTTGTTCCCGGGGCAAAAATCATTCAAGTAATTCCCAAATCTTTTATAGAAATGGGGGCTTTTGAAAATCCTTTTTATGCTCATACTGCTTTTTTGACTAAAATGGCAAAAATGCTTGAAAAGATTGGAAACAATTTTGATATTATTCACAACCATTGTTATCCCGAATTTATTCCATTACTTATTAAAAAAAATATTAAAACTCCAATAATTACCACCATCCACGCTCAAATGACCACAGAGCTTGACGAAACTCTTTCTCTTTTTAAAAAGAGTTATTTTATTTGTATTTCTAAAGCAGCCACAAAATTAGCTAAAAAAACAAAAATTTACAAAGTAATTCATAATGGAGCAGATACCGAGTTGTATAAATTTTCTGCCAAAAAGGAGGATTATCTTTTATGGATTGGAAGGTTAAGCTGTGCCAAAGATAAAAAAGGAGTTTTTATGGATCCTAAGGGTATAAGATGGGCAATAAAATTAGCTAAAGAAACCAATTCAAAACTTTTGTTAGCTGGTAAAGTTGAAGCCCCCGGATTTTTTGAGAGAGACATTAAGCCCTATTTAAACAAAAAAATTAAATGGATAGGGCCGGTTTCTCCTGAGCAGCCATTAACCAAAAAAGAGGTTGCAAAACTGATGCAAAAAGCAAAAACATTCTTAATGACTGTTAACTGGCAAGAGCCCTTTGGTTTGGTAATGGCAGAAGCTCAATCTTGCGGAACGCCGGTTATTGGTTTTGACAGAGGGGCTGTTTCAGAACTTATAGTTGATGGAAAAACCGGTTTTGTTGTTCCTCCAAAAGAAGGAATTAATGGGTTAAAAAGAGCTTTAAAAAATATAGATAAAATAAAGCCCGGGGATTGCCGTAAACATGCAGAGGAAAATTTTAGTTTGGGAAAAATGGTTGATGAATATGAGAAAGTATATTATAAAATTCTAAATAAAAAATAATTTATCACTACTAAAATGAATCTTTCCTAAAAAGCCGGTCAAATCTTGGTAGACCGGCTTTTAAATTTTTTGTCGCGGGTCCCTTGTCTTTTACAATAAAATATGATAAGATGTGATATCAGAATAGCTTTTGATTATTTTTTGATCATTAATGGAGGGGGTGATTTTAATGTCGGTAATTCCACCGGAATCGTTCGTACCTTGGGGTAAACTTGAGGGACAAGAAATTCGTAAGGATATAGAAGAAGCAAAAAAACGCGGAGACAAAAAAGTTGTTAAAGCGCTAAAAAAAATTAACAAGATCGGCGAAATGGCCGATCGGTCAAGAAAAAAAGTCATACGATGAATGTTCCTCAATGTTCCTCGAAGCATTTAAAAAAGCCTTGATGAACAGAGCACTATTCTCAAGGCTTTTTTCTTCCCCAAAAAAATTCAAAAGGGCTAGATTAAAATGTGAAAAAAAATTATAAAAATATTTCTCTGGGCGCAGTCAGATATTCGGTGTTATCCAATGTAGCAACGGGTTAATTTTAAAAGTTGTGCTTAACTAAGTTAAGTACAAACATTAGTTAAGCGCAAATATAATCAAAACCATTTTCTTTTCATAAGCATCAATACGCCACTCATTGATAAAACTATTGAAATAATCATAACTATAACGAAAGCATGTAGGGAATGTTGAAACGGTAACACTACATTCATACCATAGATGCTAGCTATCAATGTTGGAATCATCAAAATTATTGTAACTGATGTCAGGAATTTCACCACAACATTCAAGTTGTTCGAAATAACCGATGCAAATGCGTCCATCATTCCGCTGAGGATATTACTGTAAACATTGGCCATTTCTATGGCCTGTTTATTTTCTATGATTACATCTTCCAATAAATTCTTGTCTTCAGAATCCAATTTTACAATTTCCATTTTCTGGAGTCGTTCCATCATAAATTCATTTGCTTTCAAAGAAGTTACAAAGAAAACCAGGCTCTTCTCTATGTTCAACAGTTTTATCAGCTCTTCATTTTTCATTGCCTTATGTAATTCTTTCTCAACAATATTTGTTCTACTGTTAATATCTCTTAGATACTTCAAATATAATAAAGCTGTCCTAGAGAATATTTTTAAAATGGCGGAGCTTTTATCTTCAGTTGAAAAGTTCTTTACTTTACCATTGATAAAATCTGCAATAATTTCGCTATCCTTGGAGCATACGGTAATGAATAAATCTTCATTAAATATTATACCAATGGGCAGAGTAGTAAAAGGAACATCAACATTGCTCTCGTCAAATAAAGGTACCCTTAATACAATCAGGGTATATCCCCCTTCTATCTCAATTCTGGACCTCTCATTAATATCTAATGGATCTGTCAAGAAATCCAAAGGAACATTTAATTTCTGACATAATGTTTTCAGTTCGTTATTATTGGTCTGGTTTGAAACATTTACCCAGCAACCTTTCTCAAAATCACTAATTTCCTTTAATTCGCTTTGTATGGTTTTGAATTTTTTAATCATTTTAACATCGGAGAGGGTGGGATTCGCCCCGAGATGAACTCGGGGCGCCACGGGTTTATCCCGTGGCGAACCCACGGTATAATTATACTTGATTATTTCTATGTTCAATTTTTTTACGGAGAGGGTGGGATTCGAACCCACGGTACCTTTCGATACACGGTCTTTCCAGGACCGCCAGTTAAACCACTCCTGCACCTCTCCCTGAATTTATTTTGGCAACTGTGAAATTATTTTCGCAATTATTGGATGTTGGGTTGCAAATTTATAATTTAAAAGTTTCAAAATTATTAAAAAGTCTGAAATTTCTTCTTTTAAAGTTTCTGGACCAGTAAAAATTTCCCAAAATTCCTCAGTTAGATTTTTGGTGTAGTTTTCTAAAAGCTCAAAATCCGCTTTATTTTTCAAATATTCGATTATTTTTTTAAATTCGCTCCTATCAAGCCATGTTCCCTGACATAAATTACAAACATCAACGATAATCCGAGAATCGCCATAGTATACTTCATAAAGCGGTAATCTGCAAAAAGGACAAAGTCTCATTCCGGGAGATATTTTAAATTTAGTTTCATCTTTCCATAAATCAATATCTAACCACCTTAAACTTCTATCTTTTTGGTCTTTTGCTAATCTTAATTCTTCTGCCTCAAACCAAAGACCAAGGCAGTTAGGACAAAAATTTACCTCAACGCCGTATAAAATAGCTCTATCTAATGGTTTTTTACAAAGAGGACACGTCATAAAAATTAAAAATTAAATCTCCATTCCTCTAAGTGCGCTAATCCGTTCCTCTACGGGAGGATGGGTTAAAAATAACTTGGTGAACCAGCTTTTTGATTGTTTTCCTCGAAAAGGTGAAGCGATAAAAAGATGGGAGGTGGAATTGGAGGCTACTTTCATTGGATTCGGGTCAGCTGAAATTTTTTCCAGAGCTTTAGCTAAACCTTCCGGGTACCTTGTTAAAAGAGCCCCGGAAGCATCGGCTAAAAATTCTCTTTTTCTGGAAATAGCGAGTTTGATTAAGGTAGCTGCAATCGGAGCTAAAATAGCAGCTGAAATTCCAAGAATTATAAAAATTACTCCTCCTGAATCTCGTGACCTCCTTCCTCCCCCAAAAAAACTAATTCTTAAAAACCAGTTTGAAAGCATAGCTATAACCCCGACTAAAATTACCACCATTGTACCCAAAAGCACATCTTTGTTCCCAATATGAGAAAGTTCATGGGCTATTACTCCTTCTAATTCCGACCTTTCCAATTTTTCCAAAAGCCCCCGAGTGACAGCAACAGCGGCATGATTTTGGTCTCTGCCGGTAGCAAAGGCATTTGGCTGTTGTTCTTCTATGATAAAAATTTTGGGCAGAGGAAGACCTGCAGCAATACAAAGATTTTCTACGATTCTATAAAGCTCTGGGTTATCTTCTTTCTCTATTGGTTTAGCTTTTGTCATTGCTAAAACAATTTTATCTGAATACCAATAGGCAAAAAAACTTTGCAAAAAAGCAATAATTACAGCCAAAATCAGAAAAATAGAATTATCCAATAAATAACTGAAAAGCCAGCCCAAAGCGATAATAAAAATCAAAAAGGCAACAAATAATAACCATGTTTTACGGATATTTGATTCAGCCTGAGAATATAGAGTAGCCATTAATTTAAAATTAATAAGGGATAGATTTAAAACTGAACTTTCACCGGTTCTCTACCAGCTGTCTCTTCTATCTCAAAGAAGTCCATTTTTTTGAATCTGAAAAGATTGGCGACAATATTTGCAGGGAAACTCTCAATTTTGATATTTAAATCCCTGACATTCCCATTGTAAAAGCGTCTGGCAGCCTGAATTTTATTTTCAGTATCAGAAAGTTCTTTTTGCAATTCCAAAAAGTTTTCTGCAGCTCTTAACTGAGGATAATTTTCGGCTACGGCAAAAAGGGTTTTCAGAGTCCCAGCCAGGAGATTTTCAGCCTTACCAACTTCCTTTGGGTCGCCCGACTGTTCAGCTGTCATAGCTGCCGTCCTGGCCTTAGTTACATTTTCAAAAACTGTTTTCTCATGAGCAGCATAACCTTTAACCGTTTCAACTAAATTGGGAATCAAATTATATCTTCTCTTTAATTGAACGTCGATATCTGCCCAAGCCTCTTTTGCCCGATTCAAAAGCAAAACCAAGCGGTTATAGACAAAAATTACCCATAAAACAATAATAGCAACTATTATTAAAATAATTCGAAAAGGGTTCATATATGCTTTTTTAAAATTAAATTTCTAACGACCTTTATGTTTACAAAAGGCGCCTCCGGGAAGCCGTCCCGGAACCCTATAGCTATTCTTTAGTATAAACAAAAACTCTTCCTAAGACAATAGGAAAAGTTTTTGACAGATAAGAGCTATTCTGTTTTTTAGTATCCTCCAGGCATTCCCTGGGGCATTCCTGGTACTTTCTTCTCTTTTTCTTCTGGCAGCTCTGCCACCACAGCTTCGGTTGTCAAAAACATAGAAGCTGCCGAAACCGCATTTTCTAAAGCCGACCTGACAACTTTTGTTGGGTCAACAATACCGGCTTTCATCAAATCCTCAAAGGTATCGGTAGCAGCATTATAACCAAAACTACCTTCACCTTTCAGAACTTCAGCTGCTACCACTGAACTATCCTTGCCGGCATTTAGGGCAATTTGCCTTATTGGTTCTTGGAGCGCTCTTTTTAAAATTGCTATTCCGATTTTTTCTTCGCCTTCTGACTTAAACTCTTTTAAACTCTCTAATGCTCGGAGCAAAGCTACTCCTCCACCTGGAACAATTCCCTCTTCGACCGCTGCTCTGGTTGCTGAAAGGGCATTTTCAGTTTTATGTTGACGAGCTTTTTGTTCAACCTCGGTAGCAGCTCCCACTTTAATTACTGCTACCCCACCTGCTAGCTTAGCCAACCTTTCTTGTAATTTCTCTTTATCAAATTCTGACTCTGTTTCTTTAATTTGCCTTTTAATTTGAGAAACTCTAGCTTCAATATCTCCTTTTTCTCCTTTCCCTTCAATAATAGTAGTATTCTCTTTGGTTGAAATAACTTTTCTGGCTGACCCTAATTGTCCTATTTCAACTTTATCAAGTTTCAAACCAACTTCCTCTGAAATCACCTGACCGCCAGTCACTGTGGCAATATCTTCAAGCATCTCTTTTTTTCTGTCTCCAAAACCAGGAGCTTTTATTGCCAGGGTATTAAATATTCCTCGAAGTTTATTCACTACTAAAGTAGCTAAGGCGTCTCCTTCTACTTCATCGGCAATAATCACTAATTCTTTTTTGCCAGTTTGGGCTATTTTTTCAAGAACCGGTAAAATGTCCTGGAGGCTGGAAATCTTTTTATCAGTAATTAAAATATGAGGGTCTTCAAATATTGCTTCCATTCTTTCAGTATCAGTAATCATATAAGGAGAAATGTAGCCTCGGTCAAATTGAAGCCCTTTAACAATTTCTTTTTGAATACCAAAAGTTTTTGATTCCTCAACTGTAATCACTCCATCTTTCCCAACCTCTTTCATAGCTTCGGCAATTAATTGTCCAACTTCAGGGTCTTCAGCAGAAATAGTTGCTACCTGAGCAATTTCCTCTCTGTTAGAAATAGACCTGGATATCTTCTTAAGAAAATCTACTATTACTTTAGTACTTTTCTCAATTCCTCTTTTAATTGCTAAGGGATTAGTTCCGGCAGTAACGTTCTTTAATCCTTCTGTGATTATGGCCTGAGCCAGCAAGGTGGCGGTAGTAGTGCCATCGCCAGCCACATCTTTAGTCTTTTCAGCCACTTCTTTAATAATTTCAGCTCCTAAATTTTCTATTTTATCTTCGAGTTCAATTTCTTTGGCAATAGATACTCCGTCATTAGTAATAGTTGGCGCTCCAAAACCTTTATCCAAAACAACGTTCCTTCCTTTGGGACCTAAAGTAACTTTCACTACATTAGCTAATTTATCTGCCCCTATTTTTAATTTTCTCCGAGCTGTTTCTTGATAAGAAATTTGTTTTGCCATAGTTTTAGAAATTAGAAATTAGAAATTGCAATTCTTGAATTTATTCAAGAATTGCTAGTATATCTTCTTCTTTTGCGATTAAATATTCTTTCTCAGCGACCTTTATTTCGTTTGGACCGTATTTTGTAAACAAAACTTTCTGTCCTACTTTTACTTCTATAGGAATAATTTTACCAGAGGAAGTTTTTCGGCCCGGCCCTACGGCAATCACTCTTCCTTGTTCTGGTCTTTCTTTTTCAGCGGTTTCGGGAAGTAAAATTCCAGTTCTTGTTTTTTCCTCTTGTTTTATTGGCTCAATAAGAATGTGGTCTGATAAGGGTTTTATTTTCATAAAATTGAATTGTTTTTATCATGTTAGCAATTACGACCTTTGAGTGCTAATATTTTATTTTAATAATTGACAAAAATTTGTCAAGAGACCAAACAAAAAAAGGCTAACGAAAAATCATCAATTCGCTAGCCTTACTTGGTTTTTGTTAAACTCCAGAAGCTTATCTTTAAAAAGCTCCCTCATTTTTTCGCTTAACTCTTCTATACTTATCCCTGAACTAACAACTATTGGCCGGACATCAGGATATTCTTCCAGATGTTTTTGAGCATTTTTAAGAGAGCTTTTTATTTGGAAATCAACCATTTCTCCATCCAAAGTAATAAACCAGCCATCTCGATGCAAAATATAGTCATGGTATTTCCATCTTGGGTATTCTCCAAAGTTCAAAATCCATTCTTGTTCTTGCCAGAGTTCCAAAACTTGAAAAACTTTTTGAGCGCTGGTTTCACCTCTTTTTAAACCTATTTGATAAAAAAGATGTTCAATTCTTCTTACTTTTGTTTTACTTCTCAAAGGAGATGCTTTTATACGGCGTCCTTTTCTTATTCTTATACTGTATTTCACTTCACTTACCTCCTTTTCTATAAATATTTTATTTTTCGCGAACCAAATTTATTTTAGCATTTTCTTTAAATATTGTCCAGTATAACTTTTCTTAATTTTTATAATTTCAAAAGGCGTTCCTTCAGCCACGATATAGCCTCCCCTATCTCCCCCTTCAGGTCCCAAATCGATTACCCAATCTACGTTACGAATAATGTCGACATTATGTTCGGACAAAAGCACTGTATTTCCTTTTTCCACTAATCTTTTTAAAATTAAAATCAGTTTTTTAATATCGTGAGGATGTAAGCCAGTTGTCGGCTCATCTAAAATATAAATGGTTCTGGCACTAGCTTTTTTAGAAAGTTCAGTAGATAGCTTTACTCTCTGGGCCTCTCCACCAGATAAAGAAGGGGCTGGCTGACCCAATTGAACATAGCCTAAACCAACATCGTTTAAAGTTTTTAGTTTATGATATAGGCCAGGGATATTTTTGAAAAATTCCACAGCTTCCTCAACTGTCATCTCTAAAATTTCAGCAATATTTTTCCCCTTATATTCAATCCCTAATGTTTCCTTATCAAATCTTTTGCCTTTACACTCCTGGCACTCAACGTAAACATCGGGTAAAAAATACATCTCAATCTTTATCTCTCCCTGTCCCTCGCAGGCTTCGCATCTTCCTCCCTTGACATTAAAACTAAAGCGACCCGGCTGATAACCTCTGATTCTGGCTTCGTGGGTTTTAGAAAAGAGATACCTGATATAAGAAAAAGCTCCGGTATAAGTTGCTGGGTTTGAACGGGGAGTTCTGCCAATTGGAGATTGGTCAACCAAAGCCACTTTATTTAAATTCTCAGTTCCCAAAATTTCTCGATGTTCTCCCGGCTCCTCTTTTGATTTATAAAATTTTCTCATCAAAGCCCGGGCCAAAATGTCGTTCATCAAAGAACTTTTTCCAGAACCAGAAACGCCGGTAATACAGACAAATTTTCCTAAAGGAACTCTAACATCAATGTTTTTCAAATTATGCTCCTTTGCCCCTTTAATTAATAAAAACTTCTTCTCATCACGGGATGGCTTCCCAGCGGGATGGCTTCCCGCTGGGAATTTGATTTCTACTTTCTTTCGACCGGCCAAATAATCTCCGGTAAGTGTATGAGCTTTAAGTAATTCTTTCGGTGTCCCCTCAAAAACAACTTTACCACCATGTTTTCCTGCTCCAGGTCCAATATCAATTACCCAATCAGCTCCTTGACGAATAGTTTGATAATCATGTTCAACTACCACCACCGTATTCCCTAAATCTCTAAGTTTTTTTAAAGTTTCAATCAATCTTCCCTGGTCCCTGGCATGAAGACCAATGGATGGTTCGTCTAAAATATATAAAACTCCTGTTAATTTTGAACCAATTTGGGTAGCCAATCTTATTCTCTGTTCTTCACCTCCAGCCAAGGTTTTAGTTTTTCTATCCAAAGTCAGATAATCCAAACCAACATCAATCAGAAATTGCAAGCGATTAATAATCTCCTTAACAATGAGGCCAGCTATCTTTAGTTCATTGTTGGACATCCGATGTCCAATATTTGTAAAAAACTTTTGAGATTGACTAACTGGAAGAGCCACTATATCATCAATTGACTTTTCTGCTACGGTTACTGCCAATACTTCTGGTTTTAATCTTTTCCCCTGGCACTTCTCACATCTTCTCTCAACCATATATTTCTCAATTTCCTGACGAGCCGCTTCAGAGTCAGTTTGATAATATCTTCTTTCCAGATTGGGAATTACTCCCTCAAAAGACCCATTTCCATAAAGAATAATATCTAAATTTTTTTTTGATAGATTTTTAATAGGGGTATCTAATGAAAAATTACATTTTTCAGCTAAATCGGAAAGTTGCCACCAAAAATAACCCTGCCTTCCTACTTTGTGGGAAGCGTGGGCCCAAGGAAAAATTGCTCCTTCTGAAAGAGATAAATTGGGATTAGGAATAACCAATGAGGGCTCAACTTCTAATTTCTCTCCCAATCCCTGACAGGCTGGGCAAGCTCCATAGGGACTATTGAAAGAGAACAATCTCGGCTCTAATTCTGGCAGAGAAATTCCACACTCCTCGCAGGCAAAATGCTCTGAAAAGGCTTCGTCTTTTGACTTTTGACCTTTAACATTTGACATTTGACTTACAATTAGGATACCTTTTCCTAATTTTAAAGCCATTTCTAGAGAATCGACTAACCTTGACTTGTCTAAATCTTTATCAAGAATCAGTCTATCCACCACTACCTCAATGTTGTGTTTTTTGTTTTTATTAAGGTTTTTTTCTAGAGCTTCCTCTATCCGATAAATTATTCCATCAATCCTCACCCTGACAAATCCTCCTCTCTGAATTTCTTCTAAAATCCCCTGGTGTTCTCCCTTTTTTCTTCGGATTACGGGCCCCAAAATGATCATTTCTTTTCCTTTGGGCAACTTCAAAATCTGTTCTACAATCTGATCTATGGTCTGGCGGGTGATTAGTTTGCCACATTTTGGACAATGAGGTTTTCCAACTCTGGCAAACAAAAGCCTTAAATAATCATAAATTTCAGTAATGGTGCCTACTGTCGAACGAGGATTATGGGCTGCTTTTCTTTGGTCAATTGAAATTGCAGGAGAAATTCCCTCGATTTTATCAACATTAGGTTTTTTCATTACCCCCAAAAATTGCCTGGCATAGGCAGATAATGATTCAACATATCTTCTCTGCCCTTCAGCATATAAAGTATCAAAGGCTAAAGAAGACTTCCCAGAACCAGAAATACCGGTAATCACCACCATTTCATTCTTTGGTATATCAACGTTTATGTTCTTTAGGTTATGTACCCTGGCGCCTCGAATTTTAATAAAATCGCCTTTCATGGAAGTTATCTATTATACTCCAAATTTCCGAATCTTTCAAGAAGGGGTAAAATAAAAGTAATGAAAAAGATTTTTCCTTGGTTAATTTTAATTACTTTTATCATTGCCATAGGTTTATTTTTTTCAATTGAAATCTATCGATTTCCGAAATCAATAGATTATTCTGAACCGATAGTAGATGAATTAATCAAAGAAAAGGCAATTACTGTAATCTTGGTAGGCGATATAATGCTTGACCGCGGCGTGGAATATATGGTTGAAAAGGAGGGAAAAGGAGATTTTAGGTTTCCTTTTTTGAAAATTGCTGAAGAACTACAAAAAGCAGATATTCTTTTTGGAAATTTAGAAGGGGTAATTTCCGATAAAGGAATTAAGGTTGGAAGTATTTATTCTTTTAGAGCAGACCCAAACGCAATTGAGGGTTTAAGTTTTGCCGGCTTTAATGTTTTATCTTTGGCTAATAATCACGCCTTTGACTACACAAGAGAAGCTTTAGAAGATTGCTTAACTAAGTTAAGCACGGCGGGAATTGGTTATGTTGGGGCTGGTTTTACAGAAAAAGAGGCTTATTCCCCTCTTATTAAAGAAATTAAGGGTACTAAAATTGCTTTTTTAGCTTATACTAATTTAGGACCCGAAGCCTGGAAAGCTACCGAAACAAAGTCCGGAATAGCTTGGATAAGTGAAAAGGAAATTAACAAAATAAAAGAAGACATTAAAAGCGCAAAAGAAAGCGCAGATATTTTAATTGTTTCCTTGCATTCTGGTGAAGAATACTCAAACGAACCAACTCTATTTCAAATTGAATTTTCCAAAATGGCAATTGACGCCGGAGCAGATTTAATAGTTGGTCATCACCCTCACGTAATTCAACCGAATGAAAAATATGGAAATGGCTATATTTTTTACAGTTTGGGAAATTTCATTTTTGACCAAAGTTTTTCCGAAAAAACAATGAGAGGACAAATATTAGAAATTTTAATCAAAGATGGTAAGATTAAAGAGTTAATTCCGAAAGAAATTAAACTAAATAATTATTTTCAACCTGTAATTAAAGATGAATAAATTTAAATTTATCTCAAAAAAGAAATTTGAAAATCTGCCCAAAGTTCCTGGAGTCTATGCTTTTAAAAAAGGAGTTAAGCTCCTTTATATTGGCAAGGCGGCGAATCTCAAGGAAAGAACAAAACAACATAAAGAATTACTTAGCTTAACTACAAAACTCGGCTATGTTAAAACCAATTCGGAAATTGAGGCTTTGATTTTAGAGGCAAATTTAATTAAAAAATATAAGCCGAAGTATAATATAATATGGCGAGATGATAAAAATTATTTCTTTGTAGCAAAAACTGTCGAGGATTTTCCCAGGATTTTTTGGACACATCAAAGGAAACTTAAAACTAAAAACTTAAAACTTAAAGCTGAGTTTATAGGTCCTTTTGTAGATGGTACTGCTTTAAAAGCAACTTTAAAAATTTTGAGAAAGATTTTCCCTTATCGGAGCTGTAATAAAATTCCCAATCACCCCTGCCTTTGGTATCAATTAGATAGATGCCCGGCTCCTTGTCTGTTAAAATCTAAAACTGCTCAACAAATTCCGATGCTTGAAAGCAAAATAAAACAAGAGGACCAGAGAAATACTAAAAATTTAATTAAGATTCTTCAAGGAAAGAAAACAAAAGTTTTAAAAGATTTTAAAAAAGAAATGAAAAAATTTTCAGGTGTTCAAGGTTTCGAAAAAGCGGCAAAAATCAGAGACCAAATTCAGGTATTTGAAAAAGTAATTTCTCATTCAAAAATATTCCCCGAGGCTGTCGGTATCAAATACCGACAGAAGGAATACCGACAGAAGGAAAAGTGGAAAACAATTCAAAAAACTTTACAAAAAATTTTAAAATTAAAATATAGAATTTCTCGAATTGAAGCTTATGATGTTTCAAACATCCAAGGTCAGGAAGCTACCGGATCTATGGTAACTTTTATTAATGGTAAACCAGAAAAAAGCCAGTACCGCAAATTCAAAATCAGGATAGCCGGCAAACCAAATGATGTGGTTATGCTCAAAGAAATATTGCATAGGAGAATTAACCATCCTGAATGGGGCTGGCCAGATTTAATTTTAATTGATGGAGGAAAAGCCCAACTAAATGCGGCATTAAAGATTAAAGATTTAAGACTACAACCCACCCACCACATCCTCCCACCTTTGGTGGGCCCCTTAAAAATTAAAGAGATAAAATTTGTTAGCTTGGCGAAAAAGAAAAATGAATTATTTATTGAAGGAAGGAAACAACCTATTTTGCTTAAAAAATTGCCGAGAGAAATTTTTAATTTAATTTTGCAACTTCGCGATGAGGCTCACCGATTTGCCATATCCTATCATCGCAAGTTAAGAGAGATTGACCTTCGAGAAAGTCTTTGATAGAATAAAAACATGCGAAGACTGATTCTCCAAATTATTACTGGGATTTTAGGAATCTTACTGGCTGTAAAATTTGTTCCCGGGGTAGAATTTAGAGGTCCTACATTTGTTACCCCAGGATCAGGGGTAGAATTTGGCCAGGTCTGGGGAAGTTTAGTTTTTGTGGGAGCTTTTTTGGGATTTCTTAATTTCTTTGTAAAACCAATTTTAAATAAACTTACCTTACCTCTAAGAATTATTACTTTTAATCTTTTCAGTCTGGTTATTTCCATAGGATTAATCTGGGCGGTTGATATTTTCTTTAAGGAGTTAATTATTCAAGGACTTTTACCTCTTTTTTGGATAGCTTTAATCCTCTGGGGGCTAAACTTAGCCCTCTCTCAATTTATTACTAAAAGGTCTTTCTTTGAGAAAAAATGAAAGGATATTTACCCTTCCTCCAAATTATAGTTGCCGTCTTTTTAGTTATCTTCATTCTCTTACAACAAAGGGGAACTGCTCTTGGTTCTGCCTTTGGGCAATCCGGGGGATTTTACGCTACCCGGCGGGGTATTCAACAAAAAATCTTCTGGGGAACAATAGTGCTTGGCGTTCTTTTTGTGGTCTTGGCTCTTTTAAATTTGCTTTTCTAATGTCTTTTTTTCGCAAAACAAAGAGAATTTTCGAAAATCTCAAAAGGAGGTTGTTCTCTAAAGCTTTTCCTTCTTTTGCAAAATGGAAACAAATTTTCCATATTTTAACAAAAAAAGAGAAAGTAGTACTAATTATTTTTTTGATTTTATTTTTCGATTCTTCTATCTTCCTCGGTTTCAATTTTTATTTTAAAAATACCGAAATAAAGCCTGCCATTGGCGGAACTTATAAAGAGGGTTTAATTGGTTATCCCAGATTTATTAATCCAATCTATGGGGAGAATTCTGATACGGATCGGGATTTGGTCCAGCTCATTTTTTCAGGTTTAATGAAATATAACCAGAGAGGAGAAATTGTTCCAGACCTTGTCAAAGAATATAAAATTTTAGAGAATGGAAAAGTTTTTGAACTTTCTTTAAAAGAAAATGTTTTTTGGCAAGATGATGAAAAATTAACTGCTGATGATATAATTTTTACCATAAAAACAGTCCAAAATCCTGATTATAATAGTTCTTTAAGAGCAAATTGGTTAGGAGTGGAAATTGAAAAAATTTCCAACTCAAGCATTCGCTTCAAATTAAAAAACCCTTATCCTGCCTTCTTGGAAAATCTGACTTTAAAAATTTTACCAAGCCACATTTGGGAAGATATTCCTGCCCAAAATTTTCCCTTGTCAATTTACAATCTTCAACCTATAGGCTCAGGACCTTATCAATTAAAAAGCCTAAAACAAGATAAATCAGGATATGTCAAATCTTTAACTTTAGGTGCCAATCCTAAATATTTTGGAGAAAAGCCAAAAATTAGAGAAATTTCTTTTCATTTTTTTGATACTGAAGAAAAACTAATTGAATCTGCCCAAAGAAAAGAAATTCAAGGGCTTTCAATTTTTGACCCAAAAAAATATCATCTCTTTAAAGATACTGAATTTAAAGATTATCACTTTTCTTTACCAAGATACTTTGCTGTATTTTTTAATCCAGAGAAATCAGAAATTTTGGCTGAAAAAGCAATAAGAGAGGCCTTAAATTATGGCACTAACAAAGAAGATATTATTAATCTTTCCCTTCTGGGGCAAGGGAAAATTGTTAATTCTCCGATTTTGCCAGAAATTTACGGATTTTCCTCTCCCACCACTTACTATGAGTTTAATCCAAAAAAAGCTAAGGAAATCTTACAAGAAGCCGGGTTTGTTGAAAATGAAACCGGAATCAGGAAAAAGATTGTCAAAAAAGAAACAATTTTTCAATTTAAAAGCGACCTTAAATTAGGTTCTCGAGGAGAAGAGGTAAAAGAACTTCAAAAATGTCTATCAAAATATCCTGAAGTTTATCCTCAAGCTAAAATTACCGGATTTTTTGGAACAGAAACCAAAGAAGCGGTCATCCGTTTTCAGGAGAAATATGCCAAAGAAATTTTAGAACCCTGGGGATTCACAAAAGGAACAGGTATTGTCAGTAAAACTACCCGCAGCAAATTAAATGAAGTTTGCCAAAAAGTTCCGGCAGAAAGTTTAGAACTCTCCTTTTCTTTAGTTACGGTCGACCAACCCCTTTTAGTTGAAACAGCCTTTCTTTTGAAAGAACAATGGGAATCCTTGGGAGTAAAAGTCGAAATCAAAACATTTGACATCCAAACTCTTGAGAGAGATATTATTAAACCAAGAAATTATTCAGCCTTACTATTTGGTGAAGTTTTGGGAGCTGTCCCTGACCCTCTCCCCTTCTGGCACTCTTTGCAAAAGAAAGATCCCGGTTTAAACCTATCTTTCTACGAAAATAAAAACGTTGATAAATTATTAGAGAAAGCTCGTCAGAGTCAAGAGCCTGAAATTAGAGCTCAAAATCTGGAAGAATTTCAAAATATTTTAATTAATGAAGCTCCAGTGGTATTTTTGTACAGCCCAGATTATATTTATTTGGTTTCAGAAGAAATTAAAGGAATAAATGCAGAAATGATTGTTGACCCCTCAAAAAGGTTCTCAGAAATAGAAAATTGGTATATTAAAACTAAAAGAAGGTGGAAGTAAAACATCGTTGATGATAAGCCGAAGTGGTGAAACTGGAAAACACTCACGGTTCAGAGCCGTGTGCCTTTATGGCTTGTGGGTTCGAATCCCACCTTCGGCACTATGATTAAACCAACAAAAAAGCCCAACCTCCGCATTATTCCGCTTGGTGGTCTCGGCGAGGTTGGCCGTAATATGATGCTCCTTGAATGGCGAGGACGCCACCCTTCCTCAAGAGGAGCCCCTATTTTAATTATTGATATGGGTCTTGGTTTCCCGGGAGAAGATATGCCAGGTATTGACTGTATTATCCCAAATATTTCCTATCTTAGAGGAAAAGAAAAGAACATCTTGGGAGCGGTTCTGACTCACGGCCATTACGACCATATTGGTGCTATCCCCTATATTATCCCCCGACTTGGGTCCCTTCCAATGTATGCCAGCCCTTTAACTAAGGGGATTATCTTAAAAAAACGGGAAGATTTTCCCAATCAACCAAAACTTAACATAGAAACCGTAAGAGATGGCTCTAAAATTCAATTAGGACCTTTCCAAGTAGAACTTTTCAGACAGAATCATAATATTCCCGATAACCTTGGATTATTTATTAAGACCCCTCTCGGAAATATTGTCCATACTTCTGATTTTAAATTTGATAAATCTCCTGTTAATGAACCCCCTACCGATTTTGAGAAATTAAAAAACATTGGCAAAAGAGGGATTTTACTTTTGATGTCTGAATCAACCGGAGCCGAAGAAAAAGGCCATTCTCTCTCAGAAAAAACAATTTTTGAAAATTTAGACAAGATTTTTAGAAAAGCAGAAGGGAGAATTATTGCTGCCAGTTTTGCTTCCCTGATTAACAGAATTCAGCAATTAATCGCCCTCTCAGAGAAATATGGAAGAAAAGTAACAATTGAAGGACATAGCATGAAAATTAATGTTGAGATTGCTCAAACTTTAAAAAAGATTAAAGCTAAAAAGGGAACTTTTATAAAAACAAAAGATATTGGCAAATTTCCTGACTCAAAAATAACAATTATCTGCACCGGTGCTCAGGGGGAAGAAGAAGCGGTCTTTATGAGAATTGCCAATCGAGAACATAAATTTATCCGGCTCAAGAAAGAAGATACAATTATTTTTTCTTCTTCGGTCATCCCTGGAAATGAAAGAAGTATCCAGTTCTTAAAAGACCAATTTCACCGTCAAGGAGCTAAAGTTTTCCACTACAAAATGATGGATATTCATGCTTCCGGCCATGCTAAAGAAGAAGAGTTAAAAGAAATGCTCAGAATTATGAAGCCAAAATTCTTTCTGCCTATTTATGGCCAATACTCAATGCTTGTCAGGCACGCCCAGTTAGCCGAAGAAGTAGGTTTATTAAAACAAAACATAACGGTGGCTGAAAATGGAGAGGTTGTAAATCTAAGCCCAAAAAGAATTTTCATTGAAAAGGAAAGAGTTCCCTCAAATTATGTAATGGTTGATGGCTTGGGAATCGGCGATGTGGGAGAAGTTGTTTTGAGAGATAGACAAAATTTAGCTCGGGATGGAATGTTCGTAATTGTAGCCGTAGTTGACAGAACCTCTGGTAAAGTCAAGGGTTCTCCTGATATAATATCAAGAGGATTTGTTTATCTTAAAGAATCAAAGGAATTACTCAAAGAAACAAGAAAAAAAGTAAAAGATATTGTCGATAGAGCAGCAGGTTCTGGTGGAGCGGTTAATTGGAGCTATGTCAAAAATGAAATAAGAAACAAAATCGGCAAATTTCTTTTTTCAAAAACTCAGAGAAGGCCAATGATTTTACCTGTAGTAATTGAAGTATAAATTTATGCGAGTATTTTCTGGCATTAGGCCAACTGGCGAATTGCATATTGGAAATTATTTAGGAGCTATCAAACAATGGCTTGAGCTTCAAGAAAAAAATGAATGTATTTTTTGTATTGTTGATTTACATGGAATCACTACGCCTTACAATCCCAAAGAGCTTCAAAAAAATATCCTTGATGTAGCTATTATCTATTTAGCTGCTGGTCTCAATCCGGAAAAATGTATTTTTTTCGTTCAGTCCCAAGTCAAAGAACATTCAGAACTTGCCTGGCTTTTAGGAACAATTACCCCTTTGGGCGAACTCCAAAGAATGACCCAGTTCAAAGAAAAGGCCAAAAAACACAAAGAATATATCAATGCCGGCCTTTTGAATTACCCTGTTTTAATGGCTGCTGATATTTTGCTTTATCAAACCGCTTTAGTTCCAGTAGGAAAAGACCAAGAACAACATGTTGAATTAGCCAGAACCATTGCCAGAAAATTTAACCAAACCTTTGGCCAAACTTTCAAGCAACCAAAAGTTTTACTTCCCAAAATCGGAGCAAAAATAATGAGTTTACAAAATCCTAAGAAAAAAATGTCAAAAACCGATGACCCTCGGGGTTGTATTGGGTTATTTGACGAACCGGAAGAAATTCAAAAGAAGATAATATCAGCTGTCACTGACACTGGAAAGGTGATTAAATACGACCAGAAAAAGAAACCAGGGATTTCTAATCTCTTAACGATTTTCAGTCTTTTTAGTGGAAAATCGATTAAAGAATTGGAGAAGGATTTCAAGGGCAAAGGTTATGAAGAATTTAAAAAATCTCTAACCAAACTTCTGATAAATTCTTTAGAACCTTTTAGGAGAAAAAGAAAAGAACTTCTCTCAAGAGAAGTTTATGTCAGAGATATCTTAGATAAAGGGAGAAGAAGAGCCCAGATTATTGCTCAATTTACTATGGCTGAGGTCCGAAAAAAAATGGGCTTAGTTTAAACTAAACTCAATTTTGTAATTTTATCCTCACACAAAATTTTATTGTGAGGATTTATTTTTCAAGCGCCTCGATGTTTAAATTTATGTCAGAATTCCAGTCTATCTCCTCGTAACTATGGAGAAGTTTGGCAATGTAGTTTTTTAGATAATCATATTTACTTCTAGTTTTTGCTTCAAATTTAACCGTAAGATAAGAAGCATTTTGTGAATAGCGGACAACAAACATCCCATCGGATATATCAACCCTGACTCCATCGCCAGCTCGTTCGTCATCAATAATTTTACCGTCTGGAAAATCTTTTTTAAGCAACGGATTAATTTTTTTAATTAGCTCAACTTTATTTTCATCCGCGCAATATATTTTTATTTCAGGACTCGATATATATTTAGGAAGTAAATCTTTGGCAACCGATAGTGACTGATTAGTTTTTGCCAGATAACTTAACAAACGCAAAGTTGAATAAAGTCCGTCATCATGATTGTAAAAATCAGCTGAAAAGAAGAAATGTCCTGATAACTCTCCGATAAAGGCTGCTTTAACTTCCTGATTTTTTTTCTTTAAAAATGAATGGCCGGTCCGCCACATAAAGGGCTTGCCACCATATTTTATAATCGTTTCTTCAACAACTTTTGAGCAAAGGGTATTGTACATAATCGTTGCTCCCGGGTGCTCCTTCAAAACATCAACAGTAAATAGCGCCACCAACACATCATTCCAAATAATGTTTCCTTTATCGTCAATAATTCCAATTCGGTCACCATCTGTATCGTATGAAAAACCGATGTCTGCTTTTTCCTGTAATACCCTCTCTCTTAGACGTTGAGCAACAGTAATTCCGGTTGGGTCTGGCGTGCCCAAAGGAAAAGAAGAATCTATCTGGCAATTACTCTCAATAACTTTACACCCAGCTCTTTTCAATAAATTTGGGGCAATTACCCCGGCTGTTGAACAACTGGGGTCCACCACCACCTTGAATTCTTTGCCAATTGGTAATCTTTTTAGCAAATCAGTAAAATATGCCTCGCGAATATCCTGCTTTTCAATTTTCCCTACTGTATCACCTTCTTCGTAATCTTCCTTTTCAACCATTCTCCTTAACTCCTGAATGCTGTCACTGACTAAAGTTTCAGAAAAATCAATAGCAAATTTAAAACCGTTGTATTCAACCGGATTGTGCGATCCAGTGATATAAACCCCACCTTTGCAATTTAAATAGTATTGCGACCAATAAAAAGTTCCAACAAGATTCATACCAATATTAATTATATTAATACCAGCCCAGCTTAAACCTTTAATCACGATTTCGCTATATTGAGGGCTTGTCGCTCTTGAGTCATAGCTCACCACCGCTTTTTTAATACCGCGTCTCTTCAAAAAGGTACCATAAGCTTTTCCAATGTGCTCCACTATTTCCGGATCTAAATCTTTATCAACTATCCCCCGTACATCATAGCCGCGAAATATATAAGGGTTGATTTTCATACAAAGTTATTATATCATAAAAATATGAGTTTTTCAGTAGGTATCGTGGGTCTACCCAATGTTGGAAAATCAACACTATTTAAAGCTCTAACCAAAAAAAAGGTTGATATTGCTGCCTATCCTTTTACAACCATACATCCGAATTACGGAACAGTTTCTGTCCCAGATGAAAGATTAGAAAAGATTGCTCAAATTATCAAACCGGAAAAAGTTACCCCTACTATCATTGAGTTTGTAGACATTGCCGGCCTTGTCAAAGGAGCTCACAAAGGCGAAGGGTTAGGGAATCAGTTTTTGGCTCACATTAGAAACTGTGATGCCATTTTAGAAGTAATCAGGGTTTTTGAAAACCCAAATATTGAGAATGTTTTGGGAGAAATTAATCCAGAAAAAGAAATTGAGATTGTTAAGCTAGAGCTTTTGATGAAAGACCTGGAAACTTTAGAAAATTTAATTTCAAAAGTCCAGAAAGATACAAAAAGAGATAAAAAAGTTCTTAAAAAATTAGAGTTTTTGGAGAAAATAAAAACAGCCGTATCCCAGGGAAAACTGATTTCTGAGATTGATTTAACCGAGGAAGAGAAATTAGAAATCAAAGAATATCAGTTTTTAACTCAAAAACCCATTTTCTATATTTTAAACATCAATAATAATGTAACACGGCTGAACCTCGTTAGATTGAAGGATAAGTTTTTAGTAATGAATCTAAAAGAAGAGGAAGAAATTTCAGAATTGTCAGAGTCGGAAATAGAAGAACTCAAACTAAAATCTCAGCTTGACCAGTTAATTTTGGGTTGTTACAATGCCCTTAGCTTAATTACTTTTTTTACCATAGCTGGAGGAAAAGAAACTCGCGCCTGGACCATAAAAGGTCAGACCCCAACTCCTCAGGCAGGAGCAAAAGTTCATTCTGATTTTGAGGAAAAGTTTATCAAAGCTGAGGTTATCCCCTGGCAGAAATTGGTTGAAGCTAAATCTTGGGCCAAAGCAAGGGAACTGGGTTGGTTAAAAACAGTTGGAAAAGATTATTTGGTTGCAGATGGCGACATAATAGAATTTAAAATATGAAATATTACGAGCTCACTTATCTTCTTACTCCTGACCTCTCTGAAGAGGAAGGGAAACTCTTTCAGAAGAAAATACAATCTCTCATTCAGGGAGAAGATGGAATTCTTACTGATAGCAGAAATCCTCTTAAAAGAAAATTGGGATATCCAATAAAAAATAAAGGGGAAGCTTTTTTAATTACCTTAAATTTTAATCTGGCTCCTGAAAAATTAGGAACTTTGGAAAAAAAACTCAGGTCAGAAAATCAGATTCTCCGCTATCTAATTTTAACTAAACCAGAAGTTAAAATCTCTCTGGCAGGAGGTAAAAAAATGCCTCCTTTCTCTAAAGTTTTGCCCTCTGAAACTTACAAGGGTAAAAAAATTGTCAAACCAAAAGAAAAAAAGGTCGAATTAAAAGAAATAGATAAAAAATTGGAAGAAATTTTAGGAGAGTAAAATATGAATTTAAACAAAGTTTTTGTTTTAGGAAATCTTACTGCAGACCCTATCTCTCGAGCTTTGCCTTCGGGTCAGTCTGTAGTTAATTTCGGCTTAGCTACCAACAGAATCTTTTATAACAAAGACAGGCAAAAACAACAACAAGCTGAGTTTCATAATATTGTCGCTTTCGGCAGAATCGCAGAAATTGCCCAACAATATTTAAAAAAGGGCTCAATGGTCTTAATAGAAGGAAGAATTCAAACTAGATCTTGGCAGGACTCTTCCGGGAATAAACGTACTCGAACAGAAATTATTACCGAAAGACTGCAATTAGGGCCCAGGACAGCTGGAAAAGTAATTCCGGCTGAAGAAAAAGGAACTCCGCCAGAAGAAATTCCCATTATCGAAGAAAACGAAGAAGAGATTGACGTAAAAAATTTGCCATTTTAGATTTATGGAATGCTATTTTTGTCAGAGAAATATAAAAGAAATCGATTTTAGAGAAACAGAGGTTCTTCGGAGATTTATTTCTGGCCTGGGAAAAATCAGGCCCAAAAAAAGAACCGGAGTTTGTTCTAATCACCAAAGAAAACTTGCAAGAGCTATAAAAAGAGCAAGGCATTTGGGATTGTTAGCATATACAACAAAATAACTTAAACCCCGCACTTTTTCAGGATTGAAAAGGTGCGGGGTTTTGATTTATTAGACCACCTATATCGCTTTTTTTAATTCCGAGCAAAGAGAGGAATCAAGGTTCTACGAGCGAAGCGAGTGGGTTCTTATTCCTTCGACTATTTTTTTAGTTATTTCCGGGTTCTCCTTTAAAAAAGTTCTGCTCTCCTCTATGCCCTGGCCTAATTTTGTATTCTCAAATTGAAACCAAGAGCCGGCTTTTTTGACAATTTCATATTTTACTCCAGTATTTAAAATATCTGCAAATTTGGAAATTCCTTCATTGTAATAAATATCAAATTCGGTAGTTTTAAAAGGAGCGGCCACCTTATTTTTAACTATTTTTGCCTTAATCCTGCTGCCAATAATTTCATCCTTGTATTTTATCTGAGCCATTCTTCTTAAATTAATTCTTACTGAAGAGTAAAACTTTAAAGCCAAACCTCCGGGGGTCGTTTCAGGGTTTCCCCACGACACTCCTATTTTCATTCTGGTTTGATTTAAAAATATAACAGCGGTTTTTGTCTGAGCGACAATCCCGGAAAGCTTTCTTAATGCTTGACTCATAAGACGGGCTTGAAGTCCTATCTGAAACTCACCCATCTCCCCAGCAATTTCTGCTTTAGGGGTTAAAGCAGCTACTGAATCAATAACAATGACATCTACCTCGCCTGACCTAACTAAAGTTTCGACTATCTGGAGAGCTTGTTCGCCTGAATCTGGCTGAGAAATTAAAAGGTCATCCACATTTACCCCGATCTTTCTGGCATAATCTGGATCTAAGGCATGTTCAACATCAATAAAAGCAGCCACCCCGCCTTTTTTTTGGGCCTCAGAACAAACATGCAAAGCTAAAGTACTTTTTCCGGTCGATTCAATCCCATAAATTTCAACCACTCTCCCTCTGGGGATTCCGCCTACTCCTAAAGCTAAATCTAAAGAAATTGCTCCGGTAGGAATAACATCAATATCAACCGGTCTTACCTCTTTTAGCTTCATAATCGCTCCTTCACCAAACCGCTGTTTGATTTCCTCCACCGCCTCTGCCAAATCCTTTTTCTCGGTATCTTGTTTTTTTTGTTTTGCCATAATTTTAGATTATCACAACTTTAAACTTTTTTCCAGTCATCTGACTCCTCCTCTTCTTCAGTTTTTATATAAACCTGGCGAGCTTTAGCCCCTTCTCCCGGTCCAACCACTCCCCTTTCTTGGAGCATATCAATAAGTCTTGCCGCCCTGGCATAGCCAATCCGGAGATATCTTTGAAGTAAAGAAGCTGAGGCTTTTCTTGAGCGAATCACTAATTTTTTGGCCTCTTCATAAAGAGGATCTTCTCCCTTAAAAAAGGTTTCAGCTCTTTCTCCCGTTTCATCCATTTCTCTTTTTTCTAATTCTTCTTTCAAATTTTCTTCAAGTCCATTTTTAAAAATAGGGGGCATGCCTTTTTTCTTGAAAAATTCCATTACCCTTTTTAGTTCTTTTTCTGAAACATAAGCTCCCTGCATTCTTCTTGGTTTAGCCGATTCAGCTGAAAGATACAAAAGGTCTCCTAATCCCAAAAGTTTTTCTGCCCCGGCCATATCTATAATTGTCCTTGAATCAATTTGAGAAGCGACCTGAAAGGCAATCCTTGAGGTTATGTTAGCTTTAATTAAGCCGGTAATTACTTCAACCGAGGGCCGCTGAGTAGCAACTACCAGATGGATGCCAACCGCTCTAGCCATCTGGGCCAATCTAACAATTCCAACTTCAACTTCTTTACCTCTGGCAGCCATCAAATCAGCTAACTCGTCAATAATTAAAATAATATAAGGCATTAAATGGTCGCCCTTTTTTAAAACTGCTTCATTATAGAGAGTGATATCTCGAGTTTTTGTCTCGGCCAAAATTTCAAACCTTCTTTCCATCTCTAAGGTCAACCATTTTAATACATTTATAGTTTTTTGGGCATCATAAATTACCGGGGTTAAAAGGTGGGGGAAATCTTGATAAACTGGAAATTCCACTCTTTTGGGGTCAATTAAAATAAATCTTAAAATCTCCGGTCCATTTCGATAAACAAGACTCAAAATTAAAGAGTTTAAATAAATTGTCTTTCCAGTACCCGTAGCCCCGGCAACTAAAAGATGAGGCATTCTTCCTAAATCTGTAAAAACAGCCTTCCCGGTTACATCTTTCCCTAAACTAATGACTAAATTCGAAGGATGATTTTGAAATTCAGGAAGAGAGAAAAGATTTCTCAGTCTTACCCTCGTTCGGATTTTGTTTGGAATCTCAATTCCTACCAAAGGTTTACCAGGAATAGGAGCTTCAATTCTAATAGGATGAGCGGCCAGGGCTAAGGAAAGATTATTACTTAAAGCGGTAATTTTTGATAATTTTACTCCTTCAGCTGGCTTTAAGGTATATTGAGTAACAGTGGGACCAATGTTTACTTCGGACATCTCTACTGGAATATTAAAATTTTGTAAAGTTTTTTTAATAATTGCAGAATTTACTTTGATATCACCACTGGAAGGTTCCCCGCTATCTGACTCAAGTAAATCCAGAGGCGGGAACTGATAACCCCCCAGACTACTAATAGCAGAAGGTTCCAAAGCTTTAGTTTTTAACTCCGGAAAGACAGGCTGATGTCCAGTTTTTTCCGTCTCTTTGGGAGCTACGGGCGGGATTTCTTTCACCTTAAATTTTGGCCTAAAAATTCTTTTAATAAAAGAAGGTCTAGAAGGTTCTTTTTCCAGAACTTCTTCTTCGGTCTTTGAAGGCATAGCTTGTTTTAAAAATTGCCAGAAAATTAAACCCCCAATAATAATTAGAACTCCAGATATAATTTGAGTTACCCAAAAACCAAATAATTTAATCAAGGATAAGTTAAAAATATAACCTATCCACCCCCCTTCCCCCTGTCCTATTCCAGGCTTGGCTGGGACGAGTTTTTGGTCCGAATTTAGGCTCCCCAAAATTCCAGAAATTCCCAAAACCAAAAGTAAAATTGCTGAAATTATCGGCAATAAAAATTTTTTGTACTTTGTAGTTAAAAATACTCCGCCGGCTATTAGAAAAATTAAAGGAATTATAAAAACTGTCTTTCCTATTAAAAAAGTAAGCCCTTTTATTAGAGCTTTCCCGGCTATCCCAGCTTTATCCGCAAAAGAAAATATCAGAATTATTGCTCCTAATAAAAGCAAAATTCCCAAAATCAATCTTTTGGTTTTCCCGGACAAAGCGGAAAGGTAGCCTGGGTTCTTTATTCTTTTAAAGGTTTTTCTCCTCAATTTTTGATTTTTCTTTTTAGCCATCATTCAGAACTCTTTTCATAATATTAGACATCGGATGTCTAACTATTATGTCTTTCTATTATAACATCTAATTATTTTCTCTTAAAACCCGTTCCAGCTGGTATAAGTTTACCAATAATAACATTTTCTTTTAACCCACGGAGTTTATCTTCTTTTCCTTCGATTGCAGCTCTAATCAAAACTCTTGAAGTTTCCTGAAAAGAGGCAGCCGATAAAAAGGAATCGGTAGTTAAAGCTACCCTCGAAATTCCAAGCAAAATGGGGACCGAGGTCGCCGGTTTTTTCCCTTCTTTTTTCAAAGCAGAATTTATTTCTAAAAATTTCGCCCTCTCAATAATCTCACCAGGAGTAAAAAAACTTTGACCAGCATCTTTAATTTTTACTCTCGAGAACATCTGCCGAACTATTACCTCGATATGTTTATCATGAATAATTGCTCCCTGAGAAACATAAATTTTTTGAATCTCATTAATAATATAATGTCGGGTCTCTTTAGCCCCGCCTATTTTAAATAACTCTTTTAAATCTAAACTTCCTTCACAAAGTTGCTGACCGGCTTTGATATCCTGACCAGGCTTCACCCAGATAGCCATTTTCGGCGGTATTTGATATTCAACAATTTCAGTTTTTTTAGTAGCTTTCCCCGGATCATTACCTTTGATTTTTATAACTCTCTCTGGGGTTATCTTTAATACTTTTCCTTCAACCTGGGAAATTTGGGCCCTTCCTCCAGGCTCCCTGGCTTCAAAAATCTCCTGAACTCTGGGAAGACCAAAAGTTATATCTCCTCCACCTGCCACTCCTCCGGTATGAAAAGTTCTCATGGTCAACTGGGTACCCGGTTCTCCAATAGCCTGGGCAGCCACAATTCCCACAGCTTCCCCTAATTTAACCAATTGATTTACTCCAAGGTCCCAACCATAACATTTTTGACAAATCCCCCTGACGCATTTACAGCTTATTGGAGAACGTACTCGAACTTTCTCAACCCCGGTTGCTACTATTTGTTCAGCCTTCTTCCAGTCAATAATCTCTCCTTTTTTAACAATGATCTTAAAGGTTGCCCTTTTCCCTGCAGGAATCTCCACCTTAAGTCTTACATTTTCTAATGATATTCTTCCCAAAATCTTAAAAAGAAAATTTTGGCCAATATCTTCGGCATCTTGTCTAAATATTTCAATTCCTGATTGATCCCGGCAATCTTCTTCTCTAATCACCAGCTCATGAGAAACATCGACAAGGCGCCTGGTTAGGTAACCTGCAGTGGAAGTTCTTAAAGCAGTATCTGCTGTCCCCTTTCTTGCCCCATGGGTAGAAATAAAGTATTCCAAGACATCAAATCCTTCTTTAAAAGAACTTTTCACCGGAAGCTCAATAATTTGTCCGGCTGGGTTAGTAACCAAACCTTTCATTCCTGTCATCTGAACTGGCTGCCCCCAAGAGCCTCGGGCTCCGGAATCTACAATTTGGAAAACCGAACCTGTTTCTGGCAAAGTTTGAGGTACCAATTTCTCAATTTCCGATTTTGCCTTCATCCAAACCTCAATAACTTTATTGGTTTCTTCTTCTTTAGAAAAAAGACCGGTTTTGTAATAGTTATTAATCTTATCTACCTCTTTTTCAGCTCCTTCAATAATTTTTTTCTTTGAGGGAGGAATAATTAAATCGTCCATCCCCCAGGATATTCCAGAAATAGTAGCTGCCTCAAACCCTAAATCTTTAATTTTATCCAGAGTTTTCCAAGACGTCTCCTGCCCATATTTTTCAATAATTTCCCTTAAGAGTGTCTCTAATTTTTTAGAATTCATAACTTTATTTTGAAAAGGAAAATTTTCAGGTAAGGTCTCGTTGAATAAAATTCTTCCCACAGACGTTTCTATAAACTTTGAACCATCCACTATGTTCGGCATTCTGACTTTTATCTTGGCTTTTATATTGATTTGGCCAAACTCATAGGCGAGTTCCGCCTCCTCTGGAGAACCAAAAATTTTCTCTTCTCCTTTTAATCCCTCAACAATTTTTGTTAGCCAATAGCAGCCTAAAACAATATCCTGGGTAGGAGTGACAATTGGAACACCAGTAGCTGGTTTCAATAGATTGTGGGTAGATAACATTATTTGTTTCGCTTCCTGCTGAGTCTCATCTGACAAAGGAAGATGAACTGCCATTTGATCCCCGTCAAAATCGGCATTAAAAGCCTCGCAAACCATTGGATGAACTCTAATTGATTCTCCCTCAATTAAAACTGGCCTGAAGGCCTGAATTCCCAATCTGTGCAAAGTCGGAGCCCGATTTAATAATACAAATTTATCTTTGACTACCTCTTCTAAAGCCGCCCAGACTTCATCTGTTTCTGTCTCAATCAATCTTGTAGCTCCCCTAACATTATAGGCAAGTTCTTTATCCAAAATTTTCTTAATAATAAAGGGTTTGAAGAGCTCCAGAGCCATCTTTTTGGGAAGTCCGCACTGATCGAGTTTCAACTTAGGACCAATGACAATTACCGACCTTCCAGAATAATCAACTCTCTTCCCTAAAAGATTCTGTCTAAACCTGCCCTGCTTTCCCTTGAGCATATCAGTCAAAGATTTCAAAAGTCTTCTGCCGCCGGTAGTAGCCTGGGTTATTGTTCCTTTTCTCATTCCATTATCAATTAAAGCATCTACTGCTTCCTGGAGCATTCTTTTTTCATTTCTGACAATTACTTCCGGGGCATCAATTTCCAGAAGATAGCGAAGCCGATTATTTCGATTAATTACCCTCCTGTAAAGGTCATTTAAGTCAGAGGAGGCATATCTTCCGCCATCAAGTTGAACCATTGGTCTTAAATCCGGGGGCAATACCGGTAAAACAGTCAGAAACATCCATTCTGGCCGGAGGCCGGTTCTTTCCATTCCTTGAAAAATTTTTAATCTTCTTAAAACTTTTCTTTTAGTTGAAGAAGTGGTTTTCTTTAATTCGTCTTTCAATAAATTTATCTCTTTTTTAAGGTTAACTTTCTCAAAAATTTTCCTCAGGGTTTCTGCCCCGGTACCGGCTTCAAAACACTCTCCATATTTAAAGGAAAATTCATGAAATTCAATTTCAGATAAGATTTTCAGAGGCTTGAAAGAAAGCACTTCTTCTCTTGCTCTATCTCTTGCCGCCTTTAATTCAGTCATAAAAGCCTTAGTAGTCCCAGAACCTTTTACAGCTTTAGGGTTCTTCTGGCTCTTCTGGCTTTTAAGGCTCTTAACTTTCATCTTGTATTCTGTCTCAATTTTTTTCAGAACTTTTTTCTTAGCTTCTTCTGAAACACTGGTTATAATGTAGGCGGCGAAATAAATTACCCCTTCTAATTGATGAGCTGGAATATCCAAAATCATTCCCATTCGGGAGGGCACCCCTCTTAAAAACCAGATATGAGAACAAGGAGTTGCCAATTTAATATGGCCCATCCATTCTCGTCTGACTGAAGATTTTGTTACTTCCACTCCGCATCGGTCGCAAACTATTCCTTTATAACGAATTTTTCGGTATTTTCCGCAATAACATTCGTAATCTTTTTCCGGCCCAAAAATTTTTTGACAAAAAAGGCCGTCCTTCTCTGACTTTTGAGTCCGGTAGTTAATGGTTTCAGGTTTGGTAACTTCACCGTGGGACCAGCCCAAAATCTCCTCTGGCGAGGCTAATTTTATTCTAATTGATTCTAAATCTGCTACACGCATAAAATTAATAGATATTATTTTGTTTTTTCTTTTTTCTTTTCTTTTACTTCTATGCTTAATCCCATTGCTTTCAATTCATTAACCAATAAATTAAAAGAGGCCGGAACGTTAGGATTTCTGATTGGTTCTCCTTTTAATATTGCTTCGTAGGTAGCTGCTCTCCCCATAACATCGTCAGATTTTATAGTCAGCATTTCCTGAAGAGTATGAGCTGCGCCGTAACCTTCCAATGCCCAGGCTTCCATTTCGCCAAATCGCTGACCGCCAAATTGGGCTTTTCCTCCTAAGGGCTGTTGGGTAATCAAAGAATAAGGACCAATCGAGCGCATGTGGATTTTATCTTTAACCATATGGATTAATTTCATCATATAGACATAACCTATGGTAATTTTTTCAGGAAAAGGAAGTCCTGTTCTTCCGTCAAACAACCTAACCTTTCCATCTTCGGGAAGACCGGCCATCTTGAGTTCTTCTTTTATGTCTTTTTCATTAGCCCCTGCCAAAGCCGGGGAAATGGCAATATAACCCAATTTTTTAGCTGCAAAAGACAGATGAGTCTCTAAAATTTGGCCGATATTCATTCTTGAAACAACGCCCAAGGGATTTAAAATTATATCCACCGGAGTTCCATCTTCCATAAATGGCATCTCTTCTGGCGGTAGAACCTTAGAGACTACCCCTTTGTTCCCATGACGGCCGGATAACTTATCACCTGATTGAATTTTCCGAATCTCGGCCACCTCTACCTCAATTCTTTTTATGACGCCTGGCTCCAACTTATAACCAAGGTCTCTGGAAAAAACCTTTATCCCTATGACTCTGCCCCTCTTTCCATGTTCCATACTTAATGAGGTGTCCTTTACTTCTCTGGCTTTTTCTCCAAAAATTGCCCTTAATAACCTTTCTTCAGCAGTTAAATCTGCCTCTCCTTTTGGTGAAATTTTCCCAACTAAAATAGCATTGGGGTCAACTTCTGCTCCAATCCTGACAATTCCCTCCTCGTCTAAATCTTTTAATTTCTCTTCTGAAACATTAGGAATATCAGAGGTAGTGATTTCTGGCCCCAATTTTGTCTCTCTAACATCGCAGCTAAAGCTCTCAATATGAATTGAGGTATAGGCATCATCTTTTACCAATCTCTCTGAAATTAAAATCGCATCTTCAAAATTCCCTCCCCGCCAGGGAAGGAAGGCCACTAAAATATTTTCTCCTAAAGCCAGATATCCCTGAGACATTGCTCCTCCGTCAGCCAAAAGATCTCCTTTTTTAATCTTTTGACCCTTTTTCACTACCGGTTTTTGGTGAAAACAAGTATATTGGTTAGTTCTAATAAAAGTTCTCAAAGGATAACTTTTGAGTTTGGAGCTTTGACCTCTGACTTCAATATGGTTGGCGTCTACTTCCGCCACTACTCCGTCTTCTTTGGCAATCACTCCCTGGCCAGAGTCTCTGGCTATTCTTTCTTCCCCTCCAGCACAAACTAAAGGAGGTTCTGGTTTTATTAAGGGGACTGCCTGTCTTTGCATATTTGATCCCATCAAGGCCCGGTTGGCATCATTGTTTTGTAGAAAAGGAATACAAGATGCCCCAATTGAAATAGATTGCTCAGAAGAAACGTCAATAAAATCAATTTTCTCTCTATCTGCCAGTCCTGGCTCACTTTTTATTCTTGCCTCAACTTTTTGAGGCAAGATATTACCTTTTTCATCTATTGGCACAGCTCCCGATGCAATATTATATTTCTCCTCTTCATAGGCATTAAGATAATGAACTTCTGAGGTCACCTTTCCTGCTTTTACTTTAAAATAAGGAGTTTCAATAAAACCGTAGGGATTAATCCTGGCGAAAGAAGCCAAATGACCAACCAATCCAATATTTGGTCCTTCTGGAGTTTGGATAGGGCAGATTCTTCCATAATGCGAGGGCTGAACATCCCTTACCTCAAATCCAGCTCTTTCCCGGGTCAGACCTCCTGGTCCGGTTGCCGACAACCTTCTTTTATGCTCTAACTCAGCCAGAGGATTTTCATTATCCATAAATTGGGACATCTGGGAGGAGGTAAAAAATTCCTTGATGACAGCCATCACCGGACGGGGATTAATGAGTTGAACAGGGGTTAAGGTATAAATATCTAAAGTTGACATTCTATCTTTAATATTCCTTTCCATCCGCATTAACCCTACTCTTATCCTGTTTTGCAAGAGCTCATCTAAAGTTCTTACTCTTCTATTCCCTAAATGGTCAATCTGATCTGGCTTTCCATTTGGATCATTATTAAGACGGATTATCTCTCGAATAACCGCTACCACATCCTCTGGTTTCAGAACTCTGTCTTCCACCTTAATTTTCTCCTTGCCACGGAGTGCCGGTAATTTCTGTCTCATTCGCCACCTTCCCACTTTTGACAAATCATATCTTCCAAAGTTAAAAAACATGTTCTCAATTAGTTCCCGAGCTGTATCAGGGGTAGCCACATCGCCGGGCCTTAATCTTTGATAAACTTCAACTAAGGCCTCAGCTTGATTATGAGTTAAATCTTTCTTTAAAGTTTCCTCAATGTATTTAACTTCACCCACATCAACATCTTTGAAAAGCTCTTTGATTTGCTGCTCTTTGTCTATGCCAAAAGCTCTTAATAAGCTGGTAGCTGGAGCCTTTCTTTTTCTATCAATTTTTACTCCAATAAAACCAGAAGGGTCTGACTCAAATTCCAGCCAGGACCCTCGATTGGGAATAATTTTCGCTCCAAAGTAATCTTTACCCTGCAGAGACTGGCTATTAAAAAAGACTCCGGGGGAACGAATAAGTTGGGAAATTACCACCCTTTCCACTCCGTTAACAACAAAAGTTCCCCTTTCGGTCATTAAGGGGAAATCAGTTAAAAAAACCTCTTGCTCTTTAATTTCTCCGGTCTTAAGATTGACTAATTTCACTACCGCCCTCAAGGCAGCTTCATAGGAATCATTGTTCTGTTTTGCCTCAAAATCAGTTTTATATTTAGGCGTATCTAATTTATAATCTAAAAACCAGAGTTCTAACTCTTTTTTGGTATAGTCCCTGATCGGAGAAATTTCAGAAAAAAGCTCTTTTAAACCTTCTGTCCAAAACCTCTCCCAGCTTTCTTTTTGGAGAGTAAACAAAAAAGGTAAATCTAAGGAAACTTTTGATTTTGAGAAGCTTTTTGTTTTTATTTTCTCCATAAAATTTAAAAATACCCTAAGCTCCTGTTTTTTAGGGTCATATCTTTTATTCAGTTTTTTTTAAGTAAGAGAAATCAAGTAATGAAATCAGTAATCAATTTAATTTTACTCCTTTTGTTTTAAAAGTCAATACTGCCCCTCTTACTTCTCTAATCTTTCTGGGGGAACTTCTTCAATTGGGGGCTGGCTTGGCTGAATCCCCTCCAAAGCCGGCTTTCCAGCTCTCAAATTAGCCAAAATATTTTTAACTTCTGAATTTTCAAGGTTTAATTTTTCAATCCTTTCAAATTGGTCAATTGCTCCCTTTTTATTTTCCTCCCGGTCATAAATCAATCCCAGAAAATAACGGGCATTGGAATAATTTTCATCTAATCCTATAGCTCTTTTAAATTCTCCTTTCGCTTTCTCAAATTGCTCATCATTATAATAAATAACACCTAATTGAAAGGCAAGACCTGCATCAAGTGGTGCCACCTGCTTGATTGTCTCAATTTTATCTATTGCCTCCTCAGTTTTTCCCTCTCTAACATAAATCATCGCAATCTGGAAATGGGCCGGGGCATAATCATCTTTAAGTGAAAGAGCCCGTTCAAAATTTTCCAAAGCTAATCTAAAATTTTCTTGCCCTTCTCCTTCACCTAAATCAAATTTTAAAATATAAACTCTGCCAATCTCAGTAAAGATATAAGGATTTGTCGGCTCCAATTCCTCTGCCTTCTGATAGGAATTCAGGGCCCAGTCCCCGGCGCCTCCAACTATTCCCATCATATTCCGATAAACAAATCCTCTGACATTCCAATTAGCGACATTAACTTCATTTAACCTGGCTGCCTCTTTTGCCGAATTTATAGCTCCAGTTATAAGAATTTGGTTCTGGGAAGTCATCTCCTCAGCATTTAAATCAGTTCCCTGTAAAACTTCGTCTAATCTTACTAAATAAAGCTGGGAGATATCTCGCCAATAAATATCTAAGCCTGGATTTAAATTAATTGCTTCTTTTAGACGTAAAATCGCCTGCTCTGTTTGGGCCGCTTGCCAATCTCTCAACCCCTGAAGATACTTTATTTCAGCCATATATTTTTGGGTTCCAAGGAAAAGAAATCCAATGCTAAAAATTAAAACCAAAACTAAGCAAAAAGATACTCCTACCGCCAGAGAAGAGCCAGGACTAATCTCCCAAGATTTAATTTTTCTTTTATCAAGAGCTGTAAAGCCTGCCAGTAATATCCAAAAAACTAAGTTTAAAGAAAAATTGGCAGGATAAAGAAGTTGACTCACAGCTACTCCACCAAAAGCCGAAAAAACTCCCAGCCCAAACAAGAAAGGTATTCCATCTTTCATATCTCTGGCTTTTTCTCTTAAATATCTAAAACCCAGCCAGAAAAACATTCCAAAAATAGAAATTAAAGAAAGGATTCCAAGAATTCCGGTGGTGATTAATTTATCAAGAATTTCTGAAGCCCCTGACGCAAATCTGGTATTCCAAAAAATTGTCTGATTTAGGTCTTTTGATTTAAATTTTGAGAAATTATAGACAAAATTTCCCGGTCCCGTACCCAAAATAGGAGATTTAGCTAAGCTACTTCTGGCAATGCTGATTTCTGCTCTCTGGCTTGGGGAAACCTCAAAAGGAGTTTGGGGAAGGCCGGGCAAAGAAAACCTGAAAATAACAAAAAACAAAGCAATAATTAAAAGAGCTATTGAGAACTGAATCCCACCAGCTTGGATAGTCTTAATGTTAAGCATCTGAAAAATAAAAAGTACTGCTGCCCCAATAATTAAAACCAACCAGGCCACCCAAAAATTAACCAAAACTAAACCAACCAACATTACTAAAGCAAAAATTGCTAACATCATTCGCATCCACTTTTTCGCAATAAGCATTAGGATAATTGTCAAAGGAAGCAAAATAGCTAAAAATACGGCCAGCGAATTTACTGTTCCGATAGTGTTAAAAGAAATAATTCTGGTGAAATCCCAGGATAAGATAAATTTACCAAAGAGTTGAAGCCCGCCAAAGACTGCTGCTAAAAATCCTGAACTAACTAAAGCAAGAAAAAGCCAAAAAATCTCTTGCTTTTTTGTAAAAACATTGGCGATTAAGAAATATAAAATTCCGAAACAAAGCAATGTTAAAAATCCAGCGCTAACATTAAGTGGAAATCCCCAAAAACTTCCGTAAGTTGATAAAGAAAAAAGAGTTGAAAACCCATAAACCACCAGCATTATTACTATTGGAAGGGAAAGCCGGCTTAGATTAAATTCAAATCTGCCAGAAACTAAAATTTTCAAAATCCAGGCAAAAAGGGCTAAAATTACTAAAATCCCCATCAAGGCCTGCTTGTTAAAATCAAGAACATTAAGAGTCCAGGGAAGAAAAAATAGAGGCGTTAGAAATACCAAAAGATAAATACTAATCTTGGCAATTTTATCCCAAAGTTCAACCTTCTTAGGAATCTGGATTTTGGTATCTGGAGTTTCCTCAACTTTGGTAGGAGAACTCCCTTGTCTCAGAGAATTTTTTCCAGGAATGTTAGACATCGGATGTCTAATATTAATTTTTATTGGAACTTTCATAGTATTTTAAATTTTAGCAAATTACGAAATAAATGCAAGAAAGAAGAAATTAGAACTGCCCCTATTCAATCAATGTCGGGTGTTGGTTCCTCCACTGCTGGTTCTTCAGCTGGTGGTTCTTCTGCAAGTGGTTCTTCTTCCGCAGGTGGTTCTTCTGCTGGTTCTTCAACTGCTGGTTCTTCAACTGCTGGTTCTTCAGACTTAGGCTCGGTATTACAACCTTCATTATACCAGAAACCTGCAGCAGTTTCACATTCAGCTTGGGTCGTACATAAGGTCAAGTGAGTTGCGTCGCAAACATCTGGTGTTGAACCATCAGTTAAATCATCGCTCCCTGAGTTGTCGGTATTTGATACCGACAGACTATTACCATCACTCCCTTCTCCGCTTGAACCACTGTTACTATCAATACTTTGAATCTGGTTTTTCATCAACAATTCTTCCAATTGATTTTTGTCAACGCAAATTGTTTCGCCATCATCTCCTTCAAGACATAATTTTTTGGCAAATATTTTTTCGGCAATCAATTCTCTCACCTTAACAATGCCATCCTTTATTAATAATCCTAATTTCTCTAAGCTCTTTTTTATTGCTAAAGTAAATTGGTCTAAAATTGTTGGCTGTTCTTCCGAAGTTTCTGAAGAAGTCTCGTTGTTATCTATTAACTGTTCATTATCATCAGATGTGGCGAGCGAGCCGTCGTCTAAGAGCTGACCCAATGACCAGTGAGGATTAACAAAAACCATAATCTTACCAATTTCGCTTTCGACAGTGGTGCATTCTTCTGCTTCTTCATTCTTAGCAGTTTCTTCATTCCCAGTAATTACTGTTTCACATTGAGTTATAGTGCCATTAAACGGTTCTAAAGCCATTCCAATTACTCTTCCTGGCTCAGTGGATTTCATCGCAATTCCTGACTCTGAAGAAGAAGTTAAGGGATCGCCAACAGTAATCTCGCCTCCTTCCAAAGAAACCTTTACCGGCACATCTCCAAGGTAAGCTACTGGTATACCGGGGAATTCATCAAGTTCTAAATTGCCTTCTCTCATTTCTTCTTTCCAGTTATGGGGATAACTGATAAAACCTGCTTTTTCAGCTACCACTCCCAGGAGAGTGTTTTGATAAAGTAGAGAGGTTTTAGATACTTTTTTGTCTTCACTAATTACTATTAATTCTCCAATTTCATAATCTTCTTTTTCTCCTTCAATGAAATGCATGGAAATATAGGGGGAGAAGGTACTCCAGGCTACATCAGCATAGGCAGTTCCATCTGTATCAAAACGGTATCTTTCTACTCCTCCTGAATAAATATGGAGAGGATAAGTTGGGTTCATGGTACCGATACCGACATTTCCTCCGTAAATAAATGAATCAGCATAAGAAACATATATCTGACCGCCAACCACCACTGCTGTCTGAATCTTACCGTCAGAAGACATGACTACCCCACGCCAGTATCTATCTGAATCTTTGGCTGTCCAGGTGTCACCGTAGTCGGTGGAAACATAGATCTGGCCATTATTCACTACCGCCGTCTGAACCTTACCGTCAGAAGATATAGCCACTTCCCACCAGCTTCTACTTGAATCTTTGGCTGTCCAGGTATTGCCGTAGTCAGTGGAGACATAAATTTGGTCACCATCCGCCGCCGCCGTCTGAACCTTACCGTCAGAAGACATGGCTATTCCAAGCCACCATCTATCTGAATCTTTGGCTGTCCAGGTATTGCCGTAGTCAGTGGAGACATAAATTTGGCCCCCATCATCCGTGGCCGTCTGAATCTTACCGTCAGAAGACATGGCCACCCCATACCAATCTCTACTCGAATCTTTAGCTGTCCAGGTATTGCCATAGTCTGTAGAGACATAGATTTGGCCGCTAGAAACCGTGGCTGTTTGAATTTTACCGTCCGAGGACATGGCTACTTTTTGCCAATTCCTACTTGAATCTTTGGCTGTCCAGGTATTGCCGTAGTCAGTGGAGACATAGATTTGGCCAGTCACGACCACCACTGTCTGAATCTTACCGTCAGAAGACATGGCTACTCCTCTCCAATCCCTACTTGAATCTTTGGCTGTCCAGGTATTGCCGTAGTCAGTGGAGACATAAATTTGGCCAGGAGCACCATCCGCTGCTGTCTGAACCTTGCCATCAGAGGACATGGCTACTCCAAGCCAGCTTCTATCTGAATCTTTGGCTGTCCAGGTATTGCCGTAGTTAGCCAACCCCCACTGATTTTCTTTGACCCCAACTCTGCCAAAATACATTCCTCCTTCCAAACTTGAGAGTAAAACATTGTCAGTTGAAAGATAACCTGCCTTAAGGGTAGAAGATAAATCTCCAGCAATGGTTAGTTTTTGAAACGGACTCTCTGTCCCTATACCGACATTACCAGAAAAATAATGTTTATCTGACCCAGCAGCATAAATTCCATAATCATAATTAAAGCTATCTGCGTAAAGCTGTAGTCCGTAGGAAATTGTGGCTTTATCAGCTTGTAAGTTATTAGCAATCCTTAATCCCACAGCTTCTGTGATTGTCCCGCCCGTAGAACCATCAAGAATAAACTCTGCAGCACGCATTGTTGTAACACTATGGTCTTTAGAGTCAGCACTAATTGATAGACCTTCAAGAACGGCTACATCGTTTCCTTCATCTCCTGGAGCTTCTGTGCGTGCTTTTAATTCCATACCTCTGATTGTTCCTGTTGATGCTAAAATGCCATTGCTAATATCAATGTATGCTCCCCGTAGGGTACCGGTCATAGCAGTGTCATCGGTATGCAAGCCAGTAACCCGTAAAAGAGTATCCCCGCCTGCTGCTGTAGTAGTTTCGGAAAGATGTAATAAGTGGCTTGGACTCGCTGTCCCGATGCCGACGTTGCCGGACTTATCAATAACCATTTTGCCTGCAGCATCACCATCTTGGACATAAAATAAATTGCTATCCTTGTAGGCCACAAGCCCTGACTCAGTATCCCCCTGATAGGCAGAATCAAGAGTAAGATTGAGGTTACCAGTAATTTCGGAAACAGTAAAGATTTCTGACTTAATTTTAATGGCGTCTCCTACAATCAACTCTGTGGTAAATGCTGTGCCAGTGCCCACTACAGCCGTAGATAGACTGGTCACTGCCACCGTGCCTGTTAGAGCGGTGTTTAAATTACCTTTGACATCTAAATTGGCGGTTGGTGCCGTTGTCCCGATACCTAAATTACCAGCGATATAAGCATCGCCGCTTTGTTTAACATAAAACTTATCAACTTCAAAAACATCTTCTTGAGGGCCAGCGTTATCAAAATCAAAAATAGAAGGATGGCCACCGAAATTATTAGGATAGCCAAACCAAAAATGAGTATTAGTACCAAGAGCCAGACAATCTGAATTGGCAACGGTTACCGTTCCGGTTTGGACACTATCGGTGACGTTGAAAATAGTAAGTGTTAAGTTTACCGCATCTCTAGTGATAGTAATTCGGTATTCTTTGGCAAAATCAATAGTTATTCCTAGCCAGTTGCTCGAACCAGTTTGCCAAGTAGTCCCGTTATAATAATATTTTATGTTGTTTTGGTCAGTTCTAGTTAGAGTAGGATTAGGATAGTAGCTATAGAAACCAAGATGGAGCAAACTAGTCGAAGTTGACCAATAATCAAATTCGCCAGTAGGCGAATTGGTCCCGGTCCAAATACCGAACTTGACGCCACAATAATTCGAGCCTTCGCAATAATTTTTAAGAGCTTCCACTTGGTAGCCGAAAGTTGAACCAATATTATTAGTAGTTCTTAGATAAACGTATGTTCCGCTAGTCGCAGCATAGCTGGCCCGATAAACACCGCTAGTTACTTGGCCATCACTACCACCACCTTCGTAGTTGGTAAAGATACCATAAGTTTCACCATTATCTAAAGCAGCATCGGTATCAAATGTTTCTAGTGTTATAGGAGCATTAAAAATTCTTAGAAGTTTGCTTGATGCTCCTTCTCCTGAAGTACGTCCATAGATTTTTCCTAAAACTTCAAGTTTAACGGACGGATTGGTCGTCCCGATTCCGACGTTGCCATCAACAGTGGCTAAAGCAGTGGTGGCAGTGCTTCTTAAGGTACCATAAACATCCAAAGCATATGCTGGCGTTGCCATCCCGATGCCCACGTTGCCGCCAAGAAAAGCAGCAGTATAGTTGTTTGTAGCGCCAGTTTGAGTATTGACGGTTAAGCCATAGGAGTTAGTAGCTCCAGCCGCAACCGCTCCAGCTTGAATCAAGAGTCCATGAGTGTTTGTAAGTGTTGCATTTGTACCTGCTATTGGAGCACCTGCGACCGCTAATGTAGCAGCATCTGTAATAGTGCTTGCTCCAACAAACGAATAAGTCGGAGCTGTAATTAGAACCTCCCTTTGAGTTGTTAATGCTCCTGTTGCCCATTGCCTGCCAGCAGTTGTAATAGTTACGGCTGGTATTTCTGTTGAGAGCGTTTGATCGGTATTAACTGCTCCAGTATAAACAATGCCTGTTAATTCTCCTGTTGCTGTTGCCGTTTGTACAACTTGGAATTTTGCTGTAGGATTCGTCGTCCCAATGCCGACATTGCCGTCTCCGTCTATAACTAAACGGGTAGTCAGTTGGCCACCACCTCCAGTGTTTTCATAGCCATAGCAATATGTCTGCTGGTTTCCAATCAATAAATCATAATCTCCGTCATTGTCTAGGTCGGCAAAGGCTGGACCAGCCCAAGCACTCACATCAGGAGTATCCCAGCTGGATTTTGCTATCCAAGTTGGGCTGGAAACAGTTCCGGTGTTTTCATAGCCATAGCTTATTCCACTATTGTCTCCAATCAATAAATCATAATCTAAATCATCGTCTAAGTCGGCAAAGGCTGGGCTAGCCCGAGTTCCCACATCAGAGGTATCCCAGTCTGATTTTGCTTCCCAGGTTGGACTGGAAACAGTCCCGGTGTTTTCATAACCATAACTATATCCATCACTCGCTCCAATCAATAAATCATAATCTAAATCATTGTCTAAGTCGGCAAAGGCTGGTCTACTATAATCTCCCACATCAGGAACATTCCAGTCTGATTTTGCTGCCCAAGTTGGGCTGGAAACAGTTCCGGTATTTTCATAGCCAATGCTTATCCCATTCTCGGTTCCAATCAATAAATCATAATCTAAATCATTGTCTAAGTCGGCAAAGGCTGGGGCAGCTTGCTTTCCTGCATCAGGGGGATCCCAGTCGCCTTTTCTTGTCCAGGTTGGACTGGAAACAGTTCCAGTGTTCTCATAAGCATAGCTGTATCCGTTAGGCACTGATCCGTTCGAACCCACCCCAATCAATAAATCATAATCTAAATCATTGTCTAAGTCGGCAAAGGCTGGTCTAGGGTCAGCAGGCCCAGAAACATCCCAGTCAGATTCTGCTGCCCAGAAATCTATTGACTGCAGGCTTTTAAACAAGAAGGAGGAAAGACCAGTCTGAAGAATAGTTTCATTGTCTAAAGAAAGAATAGTATCGAGATATCTGTTAGCATCGTATCTTACTGATAACTGGGAAGTAGTAGTACTGGTAATTCTGACTTGACCAGCAATATCTAATTCCACCTCCGGGCTGGCTGTGGCAACACCGACCTTGCCGCTGGTTTCATACAAAACAGAATCAGTCAAATCGGTGCTGGTGTTCCATTTAGGCAGATAGCCAGCAGTTCCGCTTCCAGTTACTCCTCCGGCTCCAGCAATGGTTGTCCAAGCCAAACTACCTGAGCCATCATCCTTCAAAAACCCATCAGCAGTATGAGCAGAAGGCCAAGAATAGGTAAGGTTTTTTAGCTTGATAATATCTCCAGAACTATCTACCTGGAATTGAGAAGCAGAACCAACAGAAAAAAGAGAAGTAGGACTGGCTGTGCCGATGCCGATATTACCTCCATCATCTAAAACTAATTGATTACTAACTCCGTCAACATTCATTACCAAATCACCATTAGAATCTACTTGAAAGTCAGCATAGACTGATTCATCTGCCTGAGTAAGACGAAGTTGAGGGTTAGAAGCGTCTAAAACGTCTAATTTCCTATCTGGTCCAGTTGTGCCGATGCCGACGTTGCCCCCACTGGTGATAGATAAAGTTCCGCTGGAGCCACCAATAGTGCCACCAGAAGATAATTGAATATCAGCTGTATAGTCAAAGGAATCACGGTAGATTTGAAGACCATAAGAAGTAGTGGCTATATTTGCCTGGAAGTTGTTAGCAATCCTTAAGCCGACAGCTGTAGTAACACTGGCTCCTGTTTGACCGTCTAAGATAAGTTCTGCTCCTCTTAAGGTGATGACAGTTTCATCCTTAGCATCAGCTGAAGCTGAGATTGCTTCCAGAGTGCCGACTGAACCTCCTGTCAGGTCAGAACCTGCAGCTCTGGCTTTAACTTCTATTCCTCTGATAGTGCCAGAGGAGCTGTCAAGTTCTCCGTTGGTGGCAACAAAGTAGCCAGCCCTTAGAGTGCCTGTTAAGGCATTGGTTCCTTGGGTCACCAAACTTCTTATTCCTTCGTCTCCTCCAACTGCTGTCTGGGTATAGCTAAGATCGAGCTTGGCCCCAGGATTTGTCGTCCCGATGCCCAGATTACCCTCTCCAGTTATTACCATGTTAGGAGTGGTGGCGGTAGCTAAGGCAGTAAAGAGATAGTTTTTGACTGTTACTCCTGAACTATGGGTAGCGGCCGTTGTTCCCAAAGCCCCTCTGGTTAAACCAGTAAACACGGTGTCGCTCTTATTTGTATAAGTCATAGCTTCTGAATCAATTAGCAAGGTTCCAACCGAAGGATAACCAGAGGTAGAGGCAACAGTGGCAGTAGTCTGACTGTCAGTCATATCAGCTGAAAGGGTAGTATAGGTTGTCGGTGCCTGACCAACTCTTGTCCCTCCCGCCACCTCTAATCTTTCATAGGGTGCTGTCGTAGCGACGCCAACTTTACCGTCTTGGTCTATAACTAAACGGGTAGTCAGTTGACCACCACTTCCGGTGTTCTCATAGGCATAACTTACTCCACCAGTGGCTCCAATCAATAAATCATCATCTCCGTCATCGTCTAAGTCGGCAAGGGCAGGTCTAGCAGATCCCACATCAGGAGCATCCCAGTCAGATTTTCTTGTCCAGGCTGGGCTGGAAACAGTTCCTGTGTTCTCATAGGCATAAACTCTATCACCACTGGCTCCAGTCAATAAATCATAATCTCCGTCATCGTCTAAGTCGGCAAGGGCAGGTGAAGAATAAGAAAGTCCCACACTAGGAGCATCCCAGTCAGATTCTCTTGTCCAGGCTGGGCTGGAAACAGTTCCTGTGTTCTCATAACCCAAACTTACTCCGCTAATTTCTCTAATCAATAAATCATAATCTCCGTCATTGTCTAAATCGGCAAAGCCAGGGCCACTCCCAGTCCCCACATCAGAGACATCCCAGTCAGATTTTCTTGTCCAGGTTGGGCTGGAAACAGTTCCGGTGTTCTCATAGGCATAACTTATTCCATCAAAGCTTCCAATCAATAAATCATAATCTCCGTCATCGTCTAAGTCGGCAAGGGCAGGAGCAGGCATAAGATCGCCTATATCAGGAGCATCCCAGTCAGATTCTCTTGTCCAGGCTGGGCTGGAAACAGTTCCTGTGTTCTCATAGCCATAGCTTTGTCCATAATATCTTCCAATCAATAAATCATAATCTCCGTCATCGTCTAAGTCGGCAAAGGCAGGAGCAGAATAAGTTCCTACATCAGGGGCATCCCAGTCAGATTTTCTTGTCCAAAAATAAACTGCTTGCTGTAGACTCTTAAACAAGAAAGAGGAAAAACCAGTCTGAAAAGTGGTTTCACCTGAAGAAAGGAGGGTATTGAGATACTTGGCAGCATCGTATCTTACTGATAACTGGGGAGTGGTAGTGCTGGTAATTCTGGCTTGGCCAGCAATATCTAATTCCACTTCCGGGCTGGCTGTGGCAATGCCAATATTGCCTCCAGTTTCATATAAAACAGAATCAGTCAAAGTAGTGCTGGTGCTCCATTTGGGAATGTATCCAGCAGTTCCGCTGCCAGTTACTCCTCCTGCTCCGCCAATGGTTGTCCAGGTTAAGGTTCCTGAACCGTCATCTTTTAAGAAACCATCAGCAGTATGAGATGAAGGCCAAGAATAGGTAAGGTTTTTTAGTTTGATAATATCTCCAGAAGTATCTATCTGGAATTGGGAAGAGGCACCAACAGAAAAAAGGGAAGTAGGGCTTGCCGTCCCGATGCCGACGTTGCCGCCATCGTCAGCTAAAATGACGTAACCCTTGGTAGCATCAGAAGTTGTTCTTAAAGTAAGATTACCCGAGGCAGCCGAAGAACCATAAATAATTGGAGAGGTAACTGAGGTTGAGAAAACAGGATTATTTATGGTAGCTATTGTTACATTACCTCCAGCTCCTCCATCAGTTACTGAAATATTGGTTCCGGCGGTTAAGACTCTTTCATCGGTTAAAGTGGCATTGACTGCTAAGGTAACGTACTGGGCGTCAGTGGGCACGCCGCCGCCAACCGCGCCCCATGATGTTCCGTTGTACATGTCGTACTGGTTGGTGGTTGTGTTGTAAATGAAAAGTCCTGTTGCTGGTGAAGAGATAGCATCTCTTTGGGCTTCTGTCATTCGCGGGGCAAGAAATCCTTTCTCCGTCGAGGTGAGGTCCAACAACGCCGTCGCCGCCGGCCCCGTCGTCCCGATGCCAATATTCCCGCCGGTCTGATAGAGAATAGAATTTCCTAAACTGCCGGAGCTGGTCCAGATTGAAAGATAATTGGCAGAACCTGAACCGCCAATACCTCCTCCTCCACCACCACCAACCCGCAAAGTGCTCAAACACCTGCCGCCTTTCAAATCAGTACAAATATCACCTGTTGCCTGAATCCTTCCCTCAACATGGAAAGGATGAGCAGGATCTTCAATTCCAATTCCAACATTACCGACTGAATCAATAGCAATTGCTACCCCCCCAAGGTATAAATCGCTGATTGAAGAATCTCTAACTTCCTGAGCAGAAATAAATTTAGCTAATCTGTTGGGGGTGCCGCCAAGGGTAATTACTTCTCCTTCTAAACCAAAACAATTTCCGGTAGCTAAACAAACAGTTCCGGATAAATCTGGAAAATTATATTCTCTCTCAACAGTAAGTCCGGCAGCAGTAATTCTTCCTTCAAATTCATTTCTGATTAAAGCGAAACTTGGGGCAGTTATTTTTTCTTTTGCTTTTAAAAGAGCGTTAATAGCTGTTTCAGCATTGATAGTAAGATAGGGTTCAACAGCCGGAAGGCTAAAAACTTCTTCGCGAAGAGAAGAAGCCGGCAATTGAGTTAATTTTCTAAATCCACTTATATGTTCGCTTATATTAGCTAAAAAATAAGGAATTGGATCTATAAAATTAATTTTTTCATCTGTAAAAAAAAGGGTTGAAACGCAAATTAAAACCAAAAGCACAATTTTTAAAATAGCCGGTATTTTTACAAAGGGTTTTCTTTCAATAATAATTTCAGGAGTTTCTTTGATTTCCAATTCTTCTCCTTTTTCTTTTTCTGTTTGCGGAACTTCAGTTTTTAACTGAAAAGATTCAATTCCCGGACCATACATATATGTATGGGGAGTAGTAATTTTTGGCAGCTTTTTCTCAAAAACTTTTTCTTCTTCCTCTCTTTTTATTTCCTGAATACTCTTTCCGGCTTTTAATTTTTTGTCAATCTCAAGCAAAATTCCAAGAGTGCTTTCCAAGTAAGCACCGTTTGGAGGCAGACCGTTAAAAGACTTTCTTTGAAGATGTGGCAAAAGACCGATTTTGACGTAATAGCGCAGACGATTTTTAGGGTCACCTTTTCCAAAATCAACTCCAAGTCTTCTTGCTCTAGCAATAAATTCTTCAATGCTTATTAAATTTTCATTTTTATTCTCTATTGACATAATCTTTTAGGTTTGGTAAACTTCAACGCAGAAGACCCATACTGAAGCACATAAATATTTTATGTATTCAGCAAAAAAGCGACTAATTTTTTCCTAATCTTTGGCGCTTATCGCTCTCTTAAATTTTGAAAAAATTTGAGAGAGTAAACGGGTCTTCTTTTTTTATCTTTTTATCTTATTTTTCTTTAGGAAATCATTTCCCGTGACGGGAAATAAATCGATTATTTCATTATCTTTGAAGTAAACACCCTTGTCAAGGGCTACAATTGTGGAAAACTTCATCTATAAATATAGTCGAAGAACATCCGTTCTTCTTCACTCACCGAGTCTCGTTTGCGGGACGAAGGTGGAAAAGAGTGCGGAGCGCTCTTTGACTTCGCTGCGACTCGGGTAGGCGAAGAGATAAATCTCTTCTTCACCCTTCATTGCGATTCGAGTAACCGAGAAATCTAAAGTCCAAAGCACTAAATCACAAACTCAAAATAGTTTTGAATTTTGACATTACCTGTCCGCTGTAAGTTTTGCCCTTGGTAAAATTTGGGCGGATTAGGTTAAATTCCCGCCGCGGGAAAAAGAATATTTCTGAAAATAAGGGATAAAGTTTGGAAACTGAACCAAACATGTTATAATTAGGCAATGAATCATTCTCAGACAAACTCAATTAAATACGAAGGATTATCTAACGGAATAAAGTGCCCAAAATGCTCTGGGTTAAGGTTTTGGAAAACCAGCGATAATCGTTTGAAATGCAAGAATTGCCGCCATATTTTTACTTTAAAGCCCAATCCTCTTAATATTCCAAATGAGATATTAAATGAGGTTATCTCCGAATTCCTTTTAGAGCATTCAACCAACATTATTCTGGAAAGAGTTAATATCTCCAAGTATAAACTTTTAAAAGTATTAACTCTTTTAAGGATATTGATGCTTAGAGATATTCCCGATGCCCTCCGCGGAATAATGAAATTAGGCAAGGATTATCTTGGAGGACGTTTAGATTTTAAATCAGATAATAAAATTAAACATCCAATTATCGGCATTCTTTGCAAGGAAGAAAAAGTTTATGCTAAAATTTTATCAAATATTAAGGCTCAAGATTTAAAACTTTTTCTCAAAGCTCAAGAAAAAAAAGAGTCTATTAGCTATTCCGAAGAGTGGCAAAAATATATCGGGTTGGCATTTAGAGGCCGTTTCTATAGAGTAGTTCCTCCTGAAAACAAAAAATATCGTATTGATGCTCTTGAAACATTCTGGGGATATTTAAAAAGAAAACTCTCGGCAAAAGGCGGCATTCGTAAAGAAAAATTACCTCTTTACTTGGGAGAATACGCCTGGAGATATAATCATAGAAAACTTCCTTTCCGGGAAAAAGAAAAACGTTTATTAAGCCTTATTTCTAATATTTAATATTTTTGATTTATCTATTTCTTTATCCAAAATATTGAGATATAATAAAGAAACGATGACAAAAAAATTCAAATTAGTTTTATTAATATTTTCTTTAGTTTTTATTCTAAATGGAATTGTTTTTGCCCAGGATATGGCCCTTATTGCCAAAAATCTTGAAGTGGCTGACCCGGAAGTAAAAGTTGGAGATATTATTTCTCAAACCAAAGAAGGATTGTTTCGCTCAAACATTCCTTATGACGAAAACATAATTGGAGTAGTGGGAGAAACTCCGATTTTAGTTTTCGGTAAACCAACCCCTACTACCCTGCCGATAGTCTCATTTGGAGAAACATCAGTCAAAGTAAGCAATATTAATGGAGAAATAAAAAAGGGTGATTTCATTACTTCTTCGGAAAAACAAGGAACAGGACAAAAAGCAACTCAATCTGGATTTGTAGTAGGAAGAGCTTTGGAAGATTTTAATCAAGAAGAGGGATTAATTAAAACTAAGATTAATATTCAATATCAATATACTTCAGGTAAAGTTCCAATAACTGGCATCTTCGGTGAAATATGGAGGCAATTAGGAAAACCGGAAAACTTTCCTGCGGTGTTACGATATATTTTCGCGCTTATCTTAGGGGGCGGCAGTTTTTTTGCCGGTTTTTTTGCTTTTGTAAGCGCCTTGCGTAAAGGAGTAGAAGCTATGGGTAGAAACCCTTTAGCCAAAAAGAGCATTCAGTTGGCAATGGTTTTAAATTTAATCGGGATTTTAGTTTTAACTCTGGCTGGACTGGGGTTGGCTTTATTTGTTATACTTTATTAATATGAATACTCAAATTTTCCTTATTATTTTGCTTGGCTTTGGCATTTTGGCAATAATGGCAGTAATTTTATTTGGCTTAGATATTTATTATTTAGCGAAAAGGTCCAAAAAAGAAAAAGAAGAAAAGGACGTTATATCTTTAAAATTCTCTGAAGGATTCTTATTAGAATTAGAAAAAATGATTAACCAGGAAACAGAGAAGACTATTTCGGAAATCAGCCAAAAAATTGCCGATGAAGTAATAGAATCTTATAAAGAACAAATAGCCGTTTTTTCCCAAGAAGCAGAAAATAAGATAGCTAATTGGGATGAAATAACCAACAACGAAATTTTAAAATTCAGCAATACCTGCTCTCAGGCCGAAGATTCAATATTACAAGGGGCAAAAAAAAGAACGGATGAATTAAGCAAAGGTCTGGATGAAAAAATCGGCCGAATTTACCAGACGGCTACAAAATCCATAAACCAAAAAATTGCCCAAACCGAAAAGAATATTGAAGATTATAAAAAAGAAAAATTAAAAGAGATAGACCAAAAAATTTATCAAATAATAGAAGATGTGGCAAAGAAAACAATCGGAAAAGCAATTGATCTTTCTACTCACGAAGAATTAGTTCTACAAGCTTTAGAAAAAGCAAAAAAGGAAAAAATTTTATAATGAGATGATGAAAATAATGTAAAATGGAGATATTTAGAGATTTTGCTAAAAAAATAGTTACTAAGGAAGATTTATTATTTCTCCTTGAAGAAATAAATTTAGTTCAGGAGTCAATTTTTAAAAATATAAATATTCCCCTATCGGAAAGGGTTAAGGGAAATATAGAAGAAGATTTCAGAAAAGAACTTGAAGAATTGGAAAAAAAGAAAATAATTTCAAAAAATCCTGAAGATAATCGGATTTTTTTTGAAAATTTTGAAAAACATCTTCAAAATCTCCCTCAAATTAAAATAGTAATTGCTTTCCAGCCAAAAAAAGAATTTATTAATAAAATTTCCCTTTGGCTGGAAAAAGAAATCAACCAAAAGGTGATTTTAGATTTTAATTTCAATCCAGAAATTGTCGGCGGAGCACTCATAGAATATCAAGGAAGACAGATTAATCTTTCATTAGCCAAAGAGATAGATAAGTTGTTTTCTCAAAAACAATTATGAGTCATTTTGAAACTTATTTAGAAAAAACGAGAGAAATAGGTTATGTTACTTCTCTTTCGCATTCAGTAGCTTATGTTTCCGGCCTACCAGGTTTAAAGCTAGAAGAAATGGTAATCACTAATACTGGAAAAAGGGGAATTGTCCATGGTTTAAAAGAAAAATTAGCTGAGATTTTAATGATTGATATTAAAGAGCTAAAAATTGGAGAGGCAGTAGTAAGGACAGAGAAATCGTTTGAAATACCTATTGGTCAAGAATTACTAGGGAGAATAATTAATCCTCTTTCTCAACCAACCGATGGCCTAGGACCAATTAGAGGAGAAAAAGAATATCAACCAGTCAAAAAAGACGCCCCTTCTTTTATAAAAAGAGTCAGAGTGAATACACCTTTGGAGAGCGGAGTGACACTCGTTGACCTTTTAGTTCCAATTGGATATGGTCAAAGAGAATTGATAATTGGCGATGGTAAAACAGGGAAAACCGCTTTCCTTTTACAAACCATTGTCAGTCAGACAAAAAAAGGAGTAGTTTGTGTTTATGTGGGAATCGGAAAAAAGGATACAGCCATTAAATGGGTAGAGGAATATTTAAAGCACCAAAAAGTCTTTGACCAAACAATAATAATCCATACTACGCCTGATGATTCCCCTACCCTAACTTATTTAGCTCCTTATAGCGGGATGAGTATTGCCGAATATTTTCGAGATAAAGGAAAAAAGGTAATAATTGTTTTAGATGACCTAACCACTCATGCCAAAATTTATAGAGAAATATCGCTTTTATTAAAGAGAGTACCGGGAAGAGATTCTTACCCCGGAGAAATTTTTCATATTCAGGCCGCTCTATTGGAAAGGGCCGGAAATATTAAAAGTAAAGAAGGTAAAGAAGTGAGTATTACCGCTCTGCCAGTAGCTGAAACTTTAGAAAATGACCTTTCTGGTTATATCCAAACTAATCTAATAGCAATGACCGATGGTCATATTTTTTTTGATATCAATGAGTTTAGAAAGGGAAAAAGACCAGCAATAAATGCTTTTCTTTCGGTTTCAAGGGTAGGAAATCAAACAAAAGCTCCCATAGAAAGAGAGCTGTCCGGCTGGATCAGGAAGAAATTGGTTGAATATCAAAGATTGTTAGAAATTACCCAATTTGGCGCTGAATTGCCGGCAGAAATTCAAAAAAACATTGAGTTTGGTGAAAAATTAGAATCTCTTTTTAATCAAGAGGTTGAGATAACAATTCCCCGAAAACTGCAATTGCTTTTGATCGGACTTTTATTGTCTGGCTTTTGGAAAGATAAATCTTTAAGAGAGATGAAAATAGAAATTGATAAACTGTTGGAAAATTACCGAAAGGGAGTTTTACCAGGGTTCAAAGAAGAAATTGAAGAAATAAAAGATTTTGACCATCTTCAATTTTTGACGAAAGAAATAATGTCGGAAATTAAAAAAGCAATTTCACATTAACATGCCTACCCTTAAAGAAATAAGAAAAAACTTAGAAATGATATCAATAATTAAGAATATTGCCAGCACTTATCAGGAAATTGCCAATTTAAGAATGAAACAAATTAGAGAAAAAGTATTAAAGAATCGAGAATCTTTTAGAGAATTACTGAATACTTACCAAAGAATCAAATCAGCCTATCTTTTTTCTTTAAAAAAGGGATGGATTAGAAAAGAAAAAATTTCTTTTCGCCGAGCAGAAAAAGAAAGGTTAGTTGTTTTTCTCTCGGCAAATCAATTTTTTTATGGAGCTTTAATTTTAGATATCTGGAAAGAAATTCAAAAATATTTAGAAAAGAATAAAGCAGATTTAGCGGTGGTAGGAAGGACGGGTAAATATTTAGCCGAAGGCAGTGGGTTTGGACATAAAATGTTTTATTTTGAATTAAATGATGTAAAGCCGGAAGAAGAAAGAATTGGAGAAATTCTTGACTTTATAAAAAATTATAAAAAAATCATTGTTTCTCATGGAAGATATGAAAAAGTCTTATCTCAAAAACCGATAATGAGTGAAATCTCGGGAAAGTTACCTTTTGAGGAAAAATTTGAAAAAGTTCACCCCTATCTCTTTGAGCCATCGCCCGAAGCAGTATTGGAATTTTTTGAGACAGAAATCATTGGCGTCTTGTTTAACCAAACCATTTTAGAACATCAATTGGCTCGATATGCTTCGCGAGTGATGGCTATGTATCAAGCCACTGAAAATACAAAAAACTTAGAACAAAAATTATCAACAGCTGAAAATAAGTTGAAAAGGCAAAAATTAAATAAAAAACAAATTGAACTTTTTAGCAGTATTAAATTATGAACCAAAAAGGGCAAATATTATCAATTCTGGGAAATGTAGTGGAAGTAGAATTTTACGATGGTAATCTTTTTTTAGGAGAAATTTTAGTTTTAGAAGATGATCCAGAAGTAAAATTAGAGGTAGTAAGCGCTATAAAAAAAGAGGTCTTTTTGTGTTTTTCTCTAACTAAAAGTGAAAATTTATATCGAGGAGCCAAACTGAAAAAAACTAGCCAAACCCTGAAGATTCCAGTGGGTCAAATGCTTTTGGGAAGGGTAATTAATGTTTTTGGCCATCCCATTGATAACCTTCCTCAATTTGAAATTAAAGAAAAAAGGGCAATTTACCAACATTCTCCTGTTTATCCAGAAACGATATTGAAAAAAGAATTAATTGAAACTGGAATAAAAGTAATTGATTTTTTTGCTCCTTTAATGAAAGGGGGGAAATTGGGAATTTTTGGCGGAGCCGGCTTGGGAAAAACAGTTCTTCTTTCAGAATTGATGCATAATGTTGTTTTTCAAGAAAGAGGAATTGTAGTTTTCGCTGGAATCGGAGAAAGAATTAGAGAAGGTTACGAGCTCTACGAAACTTTGAAGAGAACTAATGTTTTGCCATCGACAGTTTTAGTCTTTGGCCAAATGAATGAAACAGCAGCTATCCGGTTTAAAGTGGGACTATCGGCTGCTACCATCGCTGAGTATTTTAGAGATATTCAAAAAAAAGACACCATTTTCTTTATTGATAATGTCTATCGATTTTTACAGGCCGGCAATGAACTTTCAACTTTATTAATGAATATCCCCTCAGAAGGAGGTTATCAGGCAACCTTAGATAGTGAAATCGGGGCCCTGCAAGAAAGATTGGTCTCAACTAAAAAAGCCTCTATTACCAGTATTCAGGCAGTTTATGTTCCAGCCGATGATATCACTGACCCTGGAGTTCAAGCCGTCATCCCCTATTTTGATTCGATGGTTATTTTTTCTCGTGATATTTACCAGGAAGGAAGATATCCAGCAATTGACATTTTAGCTTCTTCTTCCTCGGTGACAACTCCAGTCATTCTGGGAGAGGAACATTATCAAATACTTTTAGAGGCAAAAAGAATTTTAGAAAGATATAAAGAACTCCAAAGAATCGTCTCTATTGTCGGAGAAGCGGAACTATTGATGGAAGATAGAATTATCTATCATCGAGCAAGAAAAATTTTGAATTTTATGACCCAAGACCTTTTTGTTCTAACTAAGCAGACCGGAAAACCGGGTAAATATGTAGGAAGAGAAAAAACTGTCCGAGGGATAAGGAAGATTTTAGAAGGGGAATTAGACCGACTTCCCGATGAGGCCTTGCTTGGTATCGGCGATTTACCCCGTTAAATGTTTGCTATGAAGGAGGTTTAGTCTATTTGAATTAATTCTATGAATTCTAAAAAAAAAGAATTTTTAGAAGTAAATGTATTCTGGCTGCCAATTGTCAAAGAAGTTTTTTATCAGGGAAAGGCAGAGGTAGTTTCGTCTCAAAATAAATTGGGCAAATTTGATATTTTGCCCAAACATACCAACTTTATTAGCCTTATTTTTAACAACCTTTCAATTCTTACTCCGGACAAAAAGAAAACCACTTACCAATTTAAACGAGGAGTATTGGAAGTTACCAAAAACAAAGTCAACATTTTTTTAGGATTATAGAATTACTTCAAAAACTTTTTTATTCTGGCAACAATCTGATCAAGAGTGAAATGGGCCTTAATTAAATAATCAACTGCCCCTAAATTCAATCCTTTTTTAATTTCCTCTTCTTGGCCAAGATTAGAAAGAATAATTACCGGAATTGATTCTAAATCAGAATCTCTTTTTATCTTTGATAAGACCTCATAGCCGTTGATGCCCGGCAAAAGCAGATCTAACAAAATAAAATCCGGTTTATTCTTTTTTAGTTTTTGAATTCCTTCTTCTCCGTCAATTGCCTCTTCAACCTCAAAACCTTCTTGAAGTAAGGTTTGAACAATAAGGAATCTTAAAGTTTTCTCATCTTCAATCACCAAAATTTTCTTTTTCATATTTATTTTAAAGGCAGATTAAAATAAAAGGTTGTGCCTTTCCCTTCCTCTGATTGAAACCAAATTTTTCCGTTATGAGCTTCAATGATATTTTTTACAATGAAAAGACCGAGACCGTTTCCTTCAGTTTCCATTTTAACAGCATTTGATCCTCTAAAAAATTTTTTAAAAACATTTTGCTGCTGGTTCTCAGGAATTCCGATTCCGGTATCCTCAATTGAAAATTCTATTTCTTTTTCTGTAGAATTTAAAGTAATAGTTATCATGCCTCCCGGTAAATTATATCTAATGGCATTATCTAAAAGATTCTGAATCGCCAAAGGCATCTTTTCGGTATCAATTTTAATTTTTGGCAATTTCTTACTTGGAACCCGGAATTCAAATTTAATTTGCTTCTTTCTAATTTTCTCCTGATAAGATTCTATAACTGATTGGATAACTTCTTCAAAGTTAGAAAGAGTTAATTTATAAAGACGCCTGCCTTCTTCTATTCTGACTACATCTAAAAGGTCATCAATAAGAGCAAGCATCCTTTTATTAGAATCATAAGCCTTTTCAAGTATTTCCTTTTGTCCTTCTGTTAATTTTCCTAATTTTTCTTTTGATAATGTTTCCAACGTCCATTTAATCTCTGAAAGCGGCGTCCTCAGCTGATGGGCAGAGATAGAAACAAATTCAGTCTTCATCCTTTTAATTGTTTTTTCTCTGGTAATATCGTGGAGAATAATTAGGCTGCCAAGTTTTTTTCCTTCTTTCAAAATTGGAAGAGAAGTTATTTCTAAAATTAAATTTTTTCTAATTTCCAATTCCTTTCTAAAAACTTCTTTGATTTCTTTTCCTAAAAGATAAAATAAATTTTTAAGATTGGGGAAATTTATAAATTCAACAATTGATTTACCTAAAATCTCTTTTTCAATCTCAAAAATTTTTTTGGCCACAGGATTAATTAATGAAAGTTTTCCTTCCTTGTCAAAGACCATTAGCCCATCGGCCAAGTTATCAATAATGGTTAGAATTTTCTCTTTCTCTTCCCGGGCGTCAGCGAAAAGGGAAGAAGAAGATTTATCTTCTTCGCCCTCTTCAATATCTTTTTGATTTATCATATTGCTTTTTTGTTATTGTTGAATTTCAGGTGAAGTTTTTTGAATCGGAAGCTGAAAAAGCATTCTTTAATTTTAACGCCATATAAGCAAGCCGTCAAACTGTTAACGGCTTTTAATACTCTGCAATATACCCAAACCAACAAAAGTCATAACCAAAGAAGAACCCCCATAACTTACTAAAGGCAAAGGAATTCCTATTATCGGTAAAATTCCAAGGTTCATACCGATATTGATAAAAACTTGGGAAATTATAAGAATAGCAAGTCCGGTACCAAAAAGGCGAGGAAAATTACTACTTGCCGATAGGGTAATTTTTATTATCCTCCAGATCAGGAGAGAAAATAAAAAGAGTAAAATTCCCACCCCGACCAGGCCAAATTCTTCAGCAATAGCTGCAAAAATAAAATCGGTCTGGGGTTCCGGTAAAAAACCGTATTGAGTCTGAGAACCCTGTTCTAAACCTTGGCCAAAAATTCCACCAGAACCTATGGCAATTTTTGCTTGAGTCTGTGACCAGGCTCCTCCTAAGGGTTCAATTTGGGGTACAATAAAATTTATAACTCTTTCTTTTTGATAATCTTTTAAAAAAGCTGACCAACCTAAAATTAGAACTAAAAGACCACAGAAGCAAAGGATTAAAAAATGGCGGATTTTTATCCCAGATATAAGCAAAATTCCCACCCATAGAGCAATTAAAATTAAAATTGAACCCAGTTCTGGTTGAAAAAAAATTAAAAGAGCCGGTATTAAAACATAGAACCCGGAAAGAAGAATATGTCTTATCCGATACATTTCAATATGTCTTCCTGAAAAATATTTGGCTAATAAAATTATTAAAACAATTTTGGTAAATTCTATCGGGTCAATCGAAATCGGGCCAATTTTGTACCAACTTCTCACTCCCCGAATTTCTGGGGCGAAAAAAAATAAACCAACCAGAGCAGCTAAACAAAGAAAATAGAGAATTAAAATTAAGTAAGGATCTTCTCTTAAACTTCTCCAATCAACAAAACTCAGGCCGAGCATTAAAAAAAATCCTCCTCCAAAAAAAATAATTTGCTTTTTAAAATTAAAAAAATCCCCCTTTCCCAATGAGCTACTATATATTGACAGGAGTCCAATACTTACTAAAAGCAAAGTAACAATAATCAATATCCAATCCAACTTTTTAAAATGAATTAAAAAACTCTTCATTTCTATTGATAATTGATGAGCTAACAGAGGCCCGTCCTCTGTCAACTCTCCTTTGTTACCTTTGTCAGTTTCATTTAAGTAAATTTAGAAATTCTTTTTCTTTTATTATTCTAATGCTTAATTCTTTTGCCTTGCTAAGTTTTTTTAAGCCGGGTTCTTTGCCAGCAACAACGAAATCAGTTCTTTTTGAAACTGATTCAGAAATTTCCCCGCCCAAAAACCGGATTTTTTCTTTTGCTTCCTCTCTGGTCATTGTTTCTAGAACACCTGTTAAAACAAAGGTTCTTCCTTTTAATGGTTGATGGCGAACTTTCTTCTCTTCAATAATTTCTACTCCGGTTTTTTTTAGTTTCTCCAAAAATTCCAAATTCTTTTTTTGAGAGAACCAATTGTGAATATTTTTTGCCACTACTGGGCCAATATTCATAACTTTTTGTAATTCTCCAAGGTTTGCTTTTTTTAATTTTTCTAAAGAACCAAAATTGTCTGCCAAATCCCGACTAGTTTCTTCTCCAACATTTCTAATTCCCAAAGCGTAGATAAATTTTGACAATTGAATTTTTTTTCGAGACTGAATCGCCTCGATTAAATTTTTAACCGATTTTTCAGCAAACCTTTCAAGGGGTAATAAATCTCCTTTCTCAAGCGCAAATAAATCAGCTGGGTCAGAAATTAGTCTTTCGTCAATCATTCTGTCAACAATTTTAGGACCAAGGCCTGAAATATCAAAAGCTCCTTTTGAAATAAAATGACGAAAATATTCTCTCAGCTGAGCTGAACATTTTGGATTTTGGCAACGCCAAACAACTTCTCCTTCAGGTTTGCTTAGCTTAGCTAAGCAACTCGGGCATTTTTTGGGCATTCTGAAAACCTTTTCTTTTCCGGTTCTTAACCCTGGTAAAACTTTGACAATATCAGGGATAACATCTCCTGCCCTGCCGACAATAACCGTATCACCAATTTTTACTCCTATTCTTTTTATTTCTTCTTCGTTATGAAGAGTGGCTCTTGAAATTGTTACTCCGCCAACCTTCGCAGGTTTCAAAATTGCTACCGGGGTTAAAGCTCCGGTTCTGCCTACCTGAATAATAATGTCTTTAATAATGGTGGTGGCTTGTTTTAAAGGAAATTTATAAGCTATAGCTCCCCTGGGCGTTTTTCCTACTACTCCCAATTTCTCAAAAATTTTATTTGAATTAATAATGACTACAATCCCATCAATTTCATAGGAGAGCTTTTCTCTTAGCTTTTGGCTCACTTTATGGAACTCAAAAACTTCTTTCAAATTTTTGCAATATTTATTGTAGGGATTAGTTTTAAAACCTAAGGCTTTTAAAATCTGGTGTTTTTCTTGATGAGTTTTTTGACCAAGGTCAGTAGTCAAATCATAGGCAAAAGAGTCGAGGCGACGAGAAGCTGTTACTTTTGGGTCAAGCTGCCTGATAGAGCCGGCTGCCACATTCCTTGGATTGGCATAAAGAGCTAATCTCTTTTTGACTTGCTCTTGATTAATTTTTTCAAATTCTTTTTTAGGAATAAATGCTTCTCCCCTCACGACAAGTCGTGAGGGAGTTTCTAATTTAAGTGGTATGGCTTCAATTGTTTTCAAATTTTGAGTAACATCTTCTCCAATTATCCCATCACCCCTGGTAGAACCGGTTTTAAAAATCCCCTGCCCATAAATCAGCTCAATAGCTAAACCGTCAATTTTAAGCTCGCAGAAAAAATCTATCTCCGATTTCTCTTCAACTGTTAAAAGTTTTGAAATTCTTTCCAGCCAATCTTTCATATCATCTTCTGAAAAAGCATCATTAAAAGAAAACATAGCTTGGGGATGTCTAATTTTCTCAAATTTTTCTAAGGGTTTGCCTCCTATTCTTTGGGTGGGAGAATCGGAGGTAATAAATTCTGGAAAGCGCTGCTCCAAATCAAAAAGTTCTTTTTTCAAAGAATCAAGAGCAGCTTCAGAAATCTCTTGACGGTCGAGGACATGATATAAATAACGGTGATGATTAATCACCTTTTTTAATTTTTCAATTCTCTTTTTAGCCTCTTTTGTAGTCATAATCAGCGGATGATTTCGATTGCCCTTTTTGTTTCCTTAAAACTTCCTTTTGATATGATGCAGTAGTTAGTAGCTGTACAATCTGGTCCGGGTGCTAAAACTCGGGTGCTATAACTTGCTCCATTTTCTAAATTTCCAGAAACAGCGCCTCCTCTATAAAGGACTTCTTCAATCCCGGTATCAGCAGCATAAAAAGCTACCACCGAATCTCCTATCCCTCTTATTATCTTTATTTGACCAAATAAAATGGACGATATCCCCAAGCCTATAGACAGAAGGACGGCCATAATCAATAGGGCAAGATAGAGAGAAACGCCTTTTCGTGAGATTTTTTTATAGTTCATAGTCTTAATAGTTGGATTAGTATTTAACATCGAGGTTTCTTTGGGAAATTGTGGTTTGAATTTTTATCTTTGGCTGTTCCTCGAGTTTCTGACCTTTGCCCTTCACAGCTAAAAAGATTGTTACTCTTGGCTGGAGGTCATCATCTTGGGACCAACCTGACGAAGGACCAAAGTCAAGAGAGGTTATTTGGAGGGAGGCTGAGGTTAAGTCGAAAATTTGCTCACCTGCCTGACCAATTTTTTTTCTGTATTTTAATTGGGCACCCTCAAGGAAAAATTCTTGGCAGTCATCTTCTTCCAAATGATTTATAAATTTCAGGCCAGAACCACTATGGGTAATTTCATAATTTAAGCCATCCTGGGAAAGACAAGCAGGAATATCAGTAGTTTGTTTGCTTGCCATCCTCAAAGCCCGACTCATATACTCTAAGACATAACTTGTCTGATCTAAAAGTCTTTGAGAAGATAAAGCACTTTTCTGACCCCTGAAACCGGAAATAAAAACTCCTGAAATTACTCCTATAATCAGAGAAAAAATCATCACCGCCGCCAGCATCTCGATCAAGGTAAATCCCCCTTTCGTCTTTTTAGCATTTAAGCATTTAAACATATTAGCATTTACTTATTTTAGATGATTTTAATACCATTTATATAAATTCTCTTGGACAGTAACTTGATAATTTCTTCCCTTTTCTTGCCACTCAACTTGAACAGAAATTTTCAAAATATCTGTGTCTTTTGCAATACTAATTTTTCTCTTAAATTTTGTCGGAGAACCAGAAGAATAACTATAAAAACTGCTATTATCAATATTTAAATAAGTACTAGCATAACTCCGGGTTAAATTTTGAGTTTTATAATCTGCTTCCCAATTACCCGAAGGAATACCATCTGACCAAGTAATACCTGGATTGGTTCTCCCTTCAAGCCAATTTGTATCTCTGATGTTTCTAACTATTTCAATTCCCTCCTGGGCTAAATAGTTAGCTGTAAGTCTTGAGGAAGAAAGTTGAATATAGGAAATTGCCTGTTGAATTATGCCCAAAGTTCCAGCTATTCCTACCATAATTACAAAAATAGCTACGATTACTTCTAATAAAGTAAAACCCCTCTTCATTATTTTAACATTTAAGCATTTTAGCATTTTGGCAAATGATTTTTATTGTGTTTTAACGTTCATATCTTTAAACGCTTAGATGCCTTACTCAGCATCAATTAAACCGGCGGAGTTGACTTTAATTATTTTTGTTTTTGTTGAATCGGATTCAAGCGAGAGGGTTATTATAGCTGTTGTTGAATCTTGGCCATTTTTGATTTTAATAGTCGGTATGGGAGGTTTAAAATTTATACTCAAAGAAGAAGGCGAAATATTCTGAATATATACTCTTTTCTCTAAATTAATAGTTTCTATTTTGTCATCTCCTCCATCGTATCTCTCATTCCCCCCGGGTGGATTAGTATCAGCGTAAAGTAAATAATCCCTTTCTCCTTGCTTTAAATAAATTCCGTAGCCAGCCGGAACTTTTCCCTGAAATTCTTTTGTTGACATCGCCATCTCTCCGGCTCTTCTTATATCCTGGGCCAATTTATGGGCTGACCTCTGAAGAGCGAATTGCCTCTCGATGCCTCGATAATTAGGAAAGACTATCGCGGACAAAAGAATAATTATACTGCTAACAACAAGGAGCTCAATTAAAGTAAAACTTTTGTTCATAAAAATAAATTTAAATACCAATTAATAATCGCTTGTCCCCAAAACAATGCAGTGAATGTTCCTACAACAAGAAATGGCCCAAAGGGAACCTCACTCTTTAGAGTTTTTTTACCAGATATTATCAGCCCTATTCCTATTATAGCACCGATAAAAAAAGCTAGAAATAGAGCAATTAAAATATTTGGAAAACCCAAAAATAAACCCATAAAGAAAGCCAATTTTACATCGCCGACGCCCATCCATTTCCCCCGGGACATCAGCACTATCGCTCCAAAAAAAGCTGCCGCCCCCAAAGCAGAGTAAATTGAAAATTTGAGAATTGAGAATTGATTGAAAATTGATAATTGAAAATTGAAAATTAGAGCTAATGTGATGGCTGGATAAATTATTTTATCGGGGATGATATAGTGTTTTAAGTCATAGACGAAAATGATGATTAAGAAACAAGCAATTACTAAATAAAATATCAAATTCCAAAATCCAAATGCCAAATCGAATCCAAAATTAAAAATCCAAAATATTAAAACGGATAAAATTCCAGTAGCTAATTCAACCAATGGATATTGGAGACTAATTGGTTGGTGGCAATAGCGGCATTTTCCTTTTAAAATTAGAAAGCTGAAAATCGGGATTAAATCTTTCCAACCTAATTTGTGTTTACAATAAGGGCAATAAGATCTCTGAATTAAAAAACTTTCGCCAGAAGGTAGGCGATAAATTATTGAATTCAAAAAACTTCCGAGGGTTAGGCCAAAAATAAAAACTATAAAATAGAAAAACCCCATTTTCTCTCTATTTTAACTTTTAAATTGTAAAAAATCAAAGCCCGCCGAAGGCGGGTTTTGATTTAGCTAATTTAACAAACGAGTCTCTTTTGCCAGTTTATGGACAGGTATGAGTAGCTGTACAACCTGCTGTAGTCTCTTTTGCCACTCCGGTACTATCTACGCAATAATAATTATCAGCAGTATCTTTTTTGACAAGTAATTTGACAGAGGCACAATATTTCAAAGCAGGCGAAACAGGCTTGCTAATACTTACATCATCCCCTGTCTGAGTCTTAATGTCATCGCAAAGAACCTTCATACCATTATCAACCTTAGTGCAGTCAACATTGTCATAGTCTCCGTCTGAAGCATAAATCATTTCAGCTGTGGCTCGAATCTGGCTCATCTCGGCAATAGCCCTGGCATCCTTTGCCTTATCTCTGGCTCCACCTAAAGAAACCAAAACAATTGAGGCTAAAATGCCAATGATAGCAATGACCACCAAAAGTTCAATCAGAGTAAAACCCTTTTTAGTAAAGATTTTCATTTTAATATTATTTATTAGCTTTTTAAATTTTTAGCACTACTCGACCTTTAATTTTTAAATCTCAATCTCTATTATAACATAGCATACCTTATCTAAGTCAAGGAAAAGCTGTGGAAAACTTCAAAACATCTCCAAACGGTAAATGGGCAGTAAAAAAGCCATAACTAACCCAGCCACAATTATTCCTAAACCAATAATTAAAATTGGCTCCAAAAGACTGACAAAACTATCCAAGGTCCGTTCAACATCTCTTTGGTAAAAATTAACTATATTCATTAAGGCTGAATCTAATTGGCCGGTTCTTTCTCCTACTACCGTCATCTGGATAAACAGAGGAGGAAAAAATTCTTGATATCTTGAAAGAATTGAACTCATTGGCTCCCCTCTTTTTACCCCATCTTGAGTCTTCAAAATAATAGTTTTGTAGACATCGTTCCCAACAATTTTTCCAGTAATTTCAAGAGCCCGAACAATTGGAAGACCGCTGGAAATTAAAGTGGAAAGATTTTCTGCTAAGCGAGAAAGATAAATTTTTTTAAAAAATTCGCCTAATAGGGGTAATTTTAGAAATAATTTATCAACACTTTTTTTTCCTTCTTTAGTTTTTAAAAATTTAAAAACAAAAATTCCCAACCCTAAAAAAAATAAAATAAAAACCCACCACCATCTTTTCAGAAAACTTGAAAGACCCATTGCCATCTTAGTAAGCTGGGGAACTTCTTTGCCAGTAGTTGCAAAAACCTGAGATAATTGAGGAACAACAAAAACAACCATCAGGGTTAGAATAATTAAAAAAACAAAAAAAACAAAAACAGGATAAATCATTGCCGTAATTACTTTTGAGTAAAAATTATATTCCCTTTCTAAATGGTCGGCTAAATAGCCTAAAACTTCAGAAAGCTTACCGGAGACTTCACCAGATTTGACCATGTTTGTATAAAAGGGAGAAAAAATTTTAGGATAGGAACTCAGGGAGACAGAAAAAGAAGTTCCCCCTTCTACCTTTTCGGATATTCTAAGAATTTTTTCTTTGAATTTCTGGTTCTTGGTTTGATTAGATAAGGTCTGAAGAGCTTCTACCACCGGAACATTAGATTTAAACATGATGGCTAACTGGCGAGAAAATACCACTACATCCTTTCTGGAAATTCTTTGAGAGATTTCTATTCTTTTAGCGTAAAAGGGAACTTTACTTACCTCAAGAAAGGTGACATACAATCCATATTTTTGCAAAAGAGTAAGGGCTGCTTCTCTTGAAGAAGCCTCAACAACACCTGTTTGAATCTGACCTTCTTGAGTTCTTGCCTGATAGTTAAATTTCATATTTGATTGTTACCTTACCAACTTTCTTAACTCGGCGGGATTTAAAGAGTAAATGAGGGCGTTCTTTAAGGAAATTTCCTTGACCTTAACCAGATCGGCCAAAGCTCTATTGAGGCTAATCATTCCTAATTCAGCTGAAGTCTCAATAACAAGATCCAATTCATGAATTTTATTTTCCCGAATTATATTAGCTACCGCCGCGTTAGAAATCATTACTTCACAGGCCGGTATTAATCCTCCTCTAATTCTCGGAACGAGTCTCTGAGAAACTACCCCTAAAAGAGAGCCTGACAGCTGGGCTCTAATCTGAACTTGTTGGGTTGGGGGAAAAGAGTCAACGATTCGATGAATAGTCTGGCTGGCTGAATTTGTATGCAAGGTTGCAAAAACTAAGTGGCCGGTCTCAGCAGCTGTAATGGCAGTGGAGATGGTCTCAGGATCTCTCATCTCTCCAACCATAATTACATTAGGGTCTTGGCGAAAAGTAGACTTTAGAGCCTGGGCAAAAGAGAGAGTATCATGATAAACCTCTCTCTGGTCAATAATGCATTTGTCATCTTTAAAAATATATTCTATGGGGTCTTCAATGGTAATGATATGGTCGCTTTTGGTGTGATTTATCTCGTCAATTAGGGCGGCTAAAGTAGTAGATTTTCCATGAGAAGAAGGTCCAGTAATTAAAACAAAGCCCTGGTTTGGTTTAGTAAACTCATGTAAAACCGGGGGAAGATTTAACTCCTCAATTGCTTGAATTTTTGCCGGAATTAAGCGAAGAGCAATAGATATGTTTCCTTTTTGAAAAAAGATATTACCTCTAAACCTAGCCTTATCTTCAAAATTATAGGAGAAATCAATCTCTTTTTGCTGAAGAAATCTCTGCCGCTGGTCTTCATGCATTAACTCAAAAGCAAGTCCTTGAGAATCCTCTGGTAAAATTTTTTTTATTTTTACTAAAGGAACAAGGCGACCTGTGACTCTCAGAGTCGGAGGATGACCTACTGAAATATGTAAATCAGAGGCTTGCTCTTGGATAGTCAAAGCTAACAAATCTCTAAGTTGGGAAGTGTAATTAGGCATATTTTTAAAAATTTGATATTTATTTTTCCCCAGCTACCCTTAAGACCTCTTCAATAGTGGTAATACCGTCTAATACTTTCAGTATCCCGTCTTGCTTTATAGTAATCATTCCCTGACGAGAAGCTTCCTGAATAATTTTTTGCTCTTCGGGTGTTTTTAAGATTATCCGAGATAACTCATCAGTCATTGATAATACTTCAAAAACTCCAATTCGGCCGGCAAAACCTCTAAAATTGCATTTTTTACAGCCTTGCGCCTCATAAATCGAGAGCTGGGAGGAAATTTTAACCTTCTTTTTAATAATTTGAGGCAAAGATTCAATCTCTTTTAAAATTAAACTTTGAATTTCTTTTTTTGGCTTTACCTTTTTTTTACAGTAGGGGCACAATTTACCTACCAATCTTTGTGCTATAGCTATACTTAAAGCAGAGGGAATTAAAAAAGGTTTCACTTGCATATCAATAAGTCTTGGAATTACTCCTATGGCATTGTTGGTATGCAAGGTAGATAAAACAATATGGCCGGTTAGAGCAGCGTGAATAGCCAGACCGGCTGTCTCTTCATCTCGAATTTCTCCGACCATAATAATATCTGGGTCCTGCCTGACCACCTGTCTAAGACCCTGGCTAAAATCGTAACCAATTTCAGGCCTTATCTGGGATTGATTAACTCCTCCAATAAAATATTCGATAGGATCCTCAAGGGTGACAACGTTTACCCCTTCTTTGTTTAGAATATTTAAAATCGCATACAAAGTAGTGGTTTTCCCGCAGCCGGTGGGACCGGTAGCTAAAATTAAACCATAAGGTTTCTTTGCAGCTACTTTAACCACTTCAAAATTTTTCCTCTCTAATCCCAGTTCCTCAAAGGATTTTAAGCCCTCAATGGGGTCAAGAACTCTTATTGCTGCCTTTTCTCCTAAAGCAGTGGGGAAAGTGGAAACCCGGAAATCAATATCTTTGCCGTCAAATCTTGTTGAAAACCGACCATCTTGAGGAATTCTGGTTTCATCAATCTTTAAATTGGATAAAATTTTAATTCTGGCCACAACTGCCGGATGAACTCTTAAAGGTAAAAAAATAGAAGAATATAAAATCCCATCAACTCTAAATCGAACTCTTGATTTTTCTTTAGTCGGCTCAATGTGAATATCAGAGGCTCCCCCTTCAACTGCATGTCTTAGAATAACTGCTACTACTTTGATAATAGGAGCTTCTTCAGCCAATCTCTCAAATTCAGCCGCTCTCATTGGCTTTATCTCCATTTTTTCTTCCCTTAACTCAATTTCTAACTCCTCGAGGGCGCGGCTTACTTCTTTTTTTAAAGTTCGGTATTGTTTTAAAAGATTATTAAAAGAAGTTAAGGTAATTAAAAAAACCTGATAAGAAAACTTGCCCTGTCTGGCTAAAAATTTCAGTGCTTCTTGAGCTTTTAAATCTTCGGGAAAAACCATCCCAACTTCCAAGAGATTATCTTTCTTTGATAGGGGCACCATTTTGTAATATCTGGCCGATTCTTCGGGAATGAGTTCTAGAATTTTCAAAGGAATTTCCGAAGCTACTATCTTCTTTAAGGGAATTTTTAAATTCTCACTCTTTAAACTAAATAAAAAACTCTCAGAAACAATCCCCCTTTCTAAAATTACCTCCTCATCTTTTTTCCCAGAACTCTTAATTTCGAATTCCAGCGAGGCGGCTTTTTCCTTTTCTAAAATTCCTTTTTTGACCAGCTGTTGCAGTAGCGTCATAGTTAGTCGCTCGCCTCCGGCTCGCTCTTTAGAAACCCTCGGTTTCTAACGTTTTCGCCTTCGGCGAAATCCTGTTTTCCTGCACGGGGAAACCGAAGGGTTTCCCCGACCCCCTTCCGATACGGGAAGGCCCTAATAAGGTATAAAGGGATTTTCTCGACCTATTTCTTCTTCAAAAGGCTTAATTTCTTCAAAAGATTGAAACTCTTTTAAGATAGGACTTTTTAATACTCCAAAATTTATTTCTATTTTCGGAGGTTCTAAAATTATCGGAGCCAAAACAGGTTCTGGCTTAACCAAAAAACCTCGCCAAACTACAACAAAAATTAAAATAATTACTACCGCTAAAACTAAAATTAGATATTTTTGTTTCTTTCTGCGTTGAAAAAATGTAATAGCCATAGTCCCTGGTAAATTAATATGAAGCGTTCGCTCAGCTCACTGTAATTTACTTCGTAAATTAATAAGAGTAAACTCTTATGCTTAAATCAAAATCAAAAGGAGTTTCCTGTGTGGGAACAGTGAGTTTTTCTTCAGGAGAGGAAAAAGAGATGTTTTCTATCTTAATGAGTCTGGCTGATTTTTCTAAAGTCGAAAGAAAATTTCTAAAAGCAGAATAAGAACCAGAAACTCCAAGATTGAGACTAATCTCTTTAATTCCGGGCTGTGTGGGAACAGTGGGCTTTTCTTTAGGGGTAGTCATGGAAAAGGAATCGACATTTCTAAAAATCAGACCGTTTTGAGAACTGGCTTTTTGTAAAAAATTAAACAGAGAAGGCAAAGAAGGATTAAAGGGAAGAGCAGAATCGATTTTAGAAAGTTCTGTCTTATATTTTTTCAGTTCTTCGGAAACTTCCTGGAGATTTGAAATATGTTTTTCTTTGTACTGAAGTTCAACTCTTTTTTTTCCAATTTCAAGCTGGAGGCTTCTTAGGTCCTGGTACTTTGGCCAGATTAAGAAAGTCCCTATTACCAAAATGCTGATGAGTAAAATGACAATGGCGATTGACTTTGACATAGATAATTCCTATTTTTCTTTTAACTCCGCATCTTTTCAGTCCTGAAAAAGTGCGGGGTCAAAAGAAAGTTCAACGGTAAATTTAATTTCCCCCTCTTTTCCGATTGAAACCTCTGTTAAATTAACATCTTTAACGAATTCTCCCCTTCTAAAAATCAAAAGTTGCTGGCCTAAACTCTCAAAGGTCTCTGTCTGACCAGAAATGGAAGCCTGCAATTTTCCAACATCTAAATCCAACTTAGAAAAGAAAATTTTAGGATAGGAGAAATTTTCAAGAAAGCTAAAGAAATTCCTGCTCAGCTGATGAGAAGTAAGTAAAGAACCAACTATCTCAATTTTTTTCTGGTATCCAAAAATTCTTTTCTCTAGGGCTTTTACTTCAGAGGTCTCTTTTTGGGATATAATATCTTCTATATTCTGAAGAGTCCTGGCTGAATTTTTTTGAAAATAACCTAAGATAAAGTAACCCAAAACAGAAATAGTAAGTAAGATTAAGGATAAATAGAATAAAATATTAACTACTGGTAATTTAGCTTCAACTTTTTTTGGAATAATTTCTATTGCCATATTTTTTACTCGAAACCCCTAAGAGCCATTCCAACTGCTATCGCATAAGAAGGCCCTATTTCTCTTAAAGTTTGTTCTAAAACTGGGGAATAAAAAATTTCAGTAAAAGGGTTAGCTATCTCCACAGTTTTTTTGAGGCGCTTGGAAGAATATTCTTTCAGCCCGGGAAGTAGGGCCGATCCCCCGGCTAAAATAACTTTTTCTATTTCTTTTCCCTCAGTCTTATAGGAGTTCTGGGAGATTTTTTCTATCTCAGAAAGCAGCAAATCAATCAAGGGAGATAGAATTCTTCCAATCTTCATCTCCGAAAATCCAATACCATGTCTTCTTTTTAAGTCTTCTGCTTCATTATAACTAATATCTAAAGATTTGGATAGGAGGCGGGTTAATTCATTTCCCGAAACATCAAAGCTATAAGTTCTTTTCAAGACTCCCTTTTCAATAATACTTATGGTAGTACTCTGGGCCCCGATATCTACCAAGGTAATTATACCTTTTTTATCTTTAATTAAAGACCTCACCAGGCCAAACACTTCTGCTTCCAAAGCCAGAAGCCGAATTTGAGAAAGTCGAGCAATTTCCTGATATTGATTGATAACTTCGTGAGGAACAGCTACTAAAAGGACTTTTATCCCGGCCTTTTCTCGGTTAGAAACCTCACCCTCCTCAATTATTGACCAATCTAAAACTACTTCTGATAAAGGAAGGGGAATATGCTGACGGGCCTTAAATTGGACAGCTGAAGATATTTCCTCTTGAGTCATCGGAGGTAACTCAAGAAAGGTAAAAAAAGTTGAAAAATCAGGAATGGAAAAAACAGCTTCTCTATTTTCAATCTTAGCTTCCTTAAAAATAGCTCCGATAGCTTTAGCAATGTCTTTGTTTGAAAGTAAAAGAGTGCTTTTTTCAAAAGTCCTAAATGGCTTTCTGTAAAACATCTGGGCGCCGATTTCTCCATAATTCTCAAGTTTTATTCTCTCTCTCAGACCTGATAATTCAACAACTTTAATAGAGGTTGTTCCAATATCTATCCCTAAAAATCTTTTAAAGGGCTTTTTAAAGGGTGTCCATAACATTAAATATATTATAGCATTTTAAAAAAGAAGGTCTATGTCTAGTATGTGGAAAAAGCTCAACATTAAAAACTTTGCTTTATCTCTTCTTTTTCCTCGGTTTTGCTTTTGCTGCCAAAAAGAAGGAAGTTATCTTTGTGAAGATTGTCTTTCTACTATTGAAATTTCTGAACATTAATACTGTCTCTGTCAAAATCCTCAAAGAATCTGGCAGGGAGGAAAATGTCAAAGGTGTGCCTCCCGAAAACTCAATGGCCTTTATTTTGCTGCCCCCTACCAAAATAGTTTAGTTAAAAATTTAATTCACAGCTTCAAATATAAGCCTTTTATAAAAGAGCTCTCAAAACCATTAGCTTCTTTAATAATAAATCATTTTCAATTACTCGACAATCCTCCTAGTTTCTCTGAATTTCTTCTCATATCTGTTCCTTTGGAGAAGAGGAAGTTAAAACAGCGGGGATTTAATCAGGCAGAAGAAATAGCTAAAGAGCTTAGCTCTTTTTTGAAAATTCCCCTGGTTTCAGATTGTTTAATAAAAATAAAAGAAACTTTACCCCAAGTTGAACTTTCCGGGAAAAAAAGAGAAGAAAATATCAAAGGAGTATTTTTGGTAAAGAATAACGAAAAAACAAGAGGAAGAAAAGTTCTTTTAGTTGACGATGTTTACACAACCGGCTCAACTATGGAAGAGGCGGCCCGAGTTTTAAAAACAGCTGGAGCTAAAGAAGTTTGGGGAGTGGTAGTAGCTAGAGGATAAAAGAGAATTAGGAATTAAGAATTATGAATAAAAAAACCGGCTTTGCCGGTTTTAACTTTGCGGTGGGTGCAGGACTCGAACCTGCAAGGGTATCACTACCCGCCACTTTTCAAGAGTGGTGCCTTACCAATTCGGCGCAACCCACCAAAAAATGCGGAGGAGGTGGGACTCGAACCCACAAACCGCTTTTTAAACGGTTACAGTTTAGCAAACTGCTGGCTTACCAATTCGCCGCACTCCTCCTACTATCTTTATCCTATTATTTAAAATTTTTTAAGTCAAATTGAAATTTAATTAGCTTTATGATATATTTTATTAGTATCTGCCCTCGTAGTTTAATGGATAAAACGGAGGTTTGCGGAACCTCAAATAGAAGTTCGATTCTTCTCGAGGGCACAGCAATTTTTTTTAATTATTTATGAATCTCACTACTCCAATTGAGGAAATTCCTCGGGTTGGTCTTATTTACCAAAAAAAGTTAAAAAAACTAGGAATCAAGAATATCCGTGATCTTTTTTTTCATTTTCCTCATCGCTATGAGGATTTTTCAAAGATAATCCCAATTTCAAAAGCCGAAGCCGGTGGCCCTTTTTGTTTTCAAGGAGAAATTTTAGATACAAAAAATATCTACACTTCCAGAAAAAGAATGGTTTTAACCCAGGCAACTATTGGCGACGAAACGGGAAAACTAAAAGTAATTTGGTTTAACCAGCCTTATCTCATCAACACTTTTAAAAAGGGGGATTATGTTTGTTTGGCAGGAAAAATAGCAAAAAAAGGAAGCGCAAAATATTTATCCAGCCCGGCATACGAAAAAATATCTCCAACATCTAACACCCAACATCTAACATCTAACCTTACCCATACCGGAAGATTAATTCCGGTTTATCCAGAAACAGAAGGATTATCCTCAAGATGGTTAAGATTTATTGTCAAACCTCTTTTGATAAAATTAAAAAACCAAATTTCAGATTCTCTGCCAGAAAAAATCAGAAAAAAATATGATTTTTTACCTCTCCAAAAAGCAATTTGGCAAATCCATTTTCCTGACTCCTTGAAATTAGCCAAAGAAGCAAAAAAAAGATTTGCCTTTGAGGAGTTATTTAATCTTTCACTTTTTGTTTTAAGAGAAAGGCTAAAATTAGCCAGAGAAAAAGCAATTCCCATTCCTTTAAATCTGGCTCTTATTAAAGAATTTATTAAAAGCTTATCTTTCAAACTAACCGCTGCTCAAAAAAAATCTGCCTGGCAAATTTTAAAAGATTTAGAAAAGCCTCGGCCAATGAACAGGCTTTTAGAAGGAGATGTTGGTTCAGGAAAAACAGTGGTAGCAATGATGGCTGCTTTAAATGTGGCTAAAGCAGGTTTCCAAATTGCTTTTATGGCTCCAACTGAAATTTTGGCAAAACAGCATTTCCAAGAATTAATTAAATTTTTTAAAAATTTTAATTTAGATATTGGCCTTTTGACCGGAAAAGAAGACAAATTTTTCTCCAGAAAGTTAAAAAATGAAGTTATTGAAATTTCCCGGAAAAAACTTCTTGAAAAAACAAAGAAGGGAGAAATAGATATTTTAATTGGCACTCACGCTTTACTTCAAGACAAAGTAAAGTTTGGAAATTTAGCTTTAGTAACTTTAGATGAACAGCACCGTTTTGGAGTAGAGCAAAGAGCTAAGCTTTGTAAATCATCAAAAGATACCAACGGAAAAAAAATAATCCCTCATCTACTTTCAATGACTGCCACCCCTATCCCCCGCACCCTGTCTTTAACTATTTACGGCGACCTTGATTTATCTATTATTGATGAATTACCCAAGGGTAGAAAAAAAATAATTACAAAAATCGTCCAGTCAAAAGATAAAAAAGAAACCTATAATTTTATCAGAGCCGAAGTTAAAAAGAACCGCCAAGTTTTTGTAATCTGTCCTCGGATTGAACCCGTCAAAACCTCTCCAGAAAATTTAGATGGTGAACTTTCACAGCAGGTATTAAGTTGGATGGAGGTAAAAGCGGTAAAAGATGAATATCAGAAACTTTCAAAAGAAATTTTCCCTGACTTAAAAATCGGCATGCTCCACGGCAAAATGAAAACTCAAGAAAAGGAAAAAGTAATGAAAGATTTTAAAGATAAGAAAATTGATATTTTGGTGTCAACTTCTGTGGTTGAGGTAGGTATTGATATTCCTAATGCCACGGTAATGATGATTGAGGGTTCAGAAAAATTCGGTTTAGCTCAACTTCATCAGTTCAGAGGTAGAATAGGACGTTCTGATTTTCAATCTCACTGCTTTCTATTTACAGATGCGCCCGGCCTCGTAACAAACCGACGACTAAGAGCACTTCTCTCCTGCGAGAATGGTTTTGAGTTAGCGGAAAAAGATTTGTTAATCCGGGGGCCCGGAGATTTTTCTGGTTCAAGACAATGGGGAATTCCCGATTTAACCATGGCTTCTTTAACAGATGTATTTTTAGTTGAAAAAGCCAGAGAGGAAGCTCAAGAAATTTTACAAGAAGACCCGGGATTAAAAAAATACCCCCAATTGCGAGAGAGATTAGAGGAATTTGGAAAAAGAATCCACCTTGAGTAAATTATTTCCGTCGAACTTTCTCAGTCGGCCAAAAACCCATGTATTTGCCAAACATCCACCTGGTTTGGGCATCCAAAGCCGGCAAGGAAGTAAAAAATATCATAATTAAGGGAAGTAAAAACCACTCAGTTGCTAAAATCAGATATTTAAAGCGGCCGTATTCAGGCGGCTTTGGGGGAAGTAAAAGGATACTAAAATAAGCTGAACTAATCAATCCGACCATGGCTAAGGTTAAAATACGACTTATTATCTTGGGTAAATTATAGGAAATCAAAGTCTGGGAAAAATCAGTCCCTCCCAAAACTAAAGGCAACCAACCTAATAAAAAAATCATAATTGAAACAGTTGCCCAGGACCAATGGCTTTCAATTATTTCGAATCCCTGAGAAAATTTTTTTGAAAGAGGGATTTTTTTGTTCTTCAGAAAACCAAAAAGGAAAAAAGCAATATCCCCTACTCCGTAAGCCCACCTTCTTTGCTGTTTGTAAATATTAATTATGGTTCGTCGAAAATTCTTTGCTACATTGGCATCCATTGAAACCGGATAAAAAATTGGACAAACCTGGTAATCTCCGTCATATTTTAAAAAACATTGCCAAAAAATTCTTGAATCATCAGAAACAACCCCGGGATCTTTAAAGCCGACTTCAAAGAGAGCCTGAAAACTCATTGAATGAGAAGAAAAAGTAACTAACTTTTCCGGCCTCTCCTGGTTCATAGTATGCCAAAAAGTTGAAGAAAAAGAAAAAACCCGAGAAAGTACTGAAGCCTGCCAGATATTATTAATATAAAGAGGAATAGGCTGAAAACTAGTTCTAGTCGGTTTGGGACAAGTTAAGTAATGCCAGGTTACACAACTGAAATATTTTTTAAAAACACAAGTATCAGCATCCAAAGAAGAAACAATAATATTTTGGTAGGGAATTTTCAGGGGGTCAATAATGAGAAATTTTGCTTTTTTAGCTGCCCAAGTCTCATTCGAACCTTTGCCAGCAATTTCTCTTGGCAAATTTGCCGGATGCCAGGTTATTAAAAACTTGAAGAATTTATCCCCAAACTCTTTCTCAATGATTTGGCTAGTTTTTACAACCTCTTTTTTTACTTTTTCCTCACAAGCTAAAACCACAATTATTTTATTTTTCGGATAATCAGTATTTTCCAAGGCCAAAAAAGTATCCCGAATAATCTCTAAAGGTTCTTTATACATTGGAAAGATAATTAAATGATAAATATCTTTCCAGTTTTTAAGATTTAAGGTACCAGATGGAAAATGTAAGTTGTTTAGTTTTTGAATCCAATCAATTTTTTCGTGCTCTTTCATTTTTTGGTAGCCAAACCTAAGATGAAAGGAAAGATAAACTGTTCTAAAAAACCAAAAAATTACAAAAAGGATAATAAAAATGGCAATTAAAAAGGGTTTTTTCCAAGAAAAAACAATAATCAAAATTAAAGTTCCCCAGGATAAGGCCCCGGGAAGAACTTCAAAAAATCTGTAAATCATCTTATCTTTTGAATTTTTAAGGTCGGCGGCTCGAGAAATTTTTAAATAAAATTTATTCTTATCCATGAATTAGTTGTTTTTTTATATTTAAAATAGAAGCGGCCCCATGGGTAGTCGAAACCCAGTTTTTTGGATGAAAACCAAATGTCCTAACCACTAGACGATGGGGCCATTTTTTAAATTTTACCTTAAAAATTGAAAAAAAGCAAGATTTTAGATAAAATAATGGAACATGAACATTTTAGCTATTGAAACATCATGCGACGATACCTGTGTCGCTGTATTGAAAGTTGGAAATTGTAAATTGAAAATTCTAAGCAACATCGTTTCCTCCCAGGTAAAAATTCATGCAAAATATGGAGGGGTTTATCCAACTTTAGCAAAAAGAGAACATCAGAAAAATTTGCCTTTGGTATTGAAAAGAGCTTTAAACAAAGCCAAGGGCCCAAAAGTTGATTTAGTTGCCGTAACTGTTGGACCAGGATTAGATCCTTGTTTGTGGACAGGAGTAAATTTTGCCAAAGATTTAGCCCAAAAATCAGACCTGTCAATAATTCCTGTAAATCATATTGAGGCACACATACTCGCCAACTTTATTAATGAACAACGAACAACGAACAACGAACAGTTATTTCCGGCGATTTGTTTAGTAGTTTCCGGTGGCCATACCCAATTAATTTTGATGAGAGGGTACGGGAAATACAAAATTTTAGGTGAAACAAGAGACGATGCGGCTGGCGAATGCTTTGATAAAATAGCCAGAATTTTAGGGTTAGGATATCCGGGAGGCCCATTAATTGCTGCCGAGGCAGCAAAACTAAAAACTAAAAACTATCAACTAAAAATTAAATTGCCGAGGCCAATGATCTATCAAAGAAATTATGACTTCAGTTTTTCAGGGCTAAAAACAGCAGTTTTATATAATTTCAAAAGCCAATCAGAAAAAATCAGGAAATCAAAAAAATATATTCAGGCAATATCCGCTGAAGCTCAACAAGCAATAATTGACGTTTTGATTAAAAAAACCGTTCGAGCTGCCAAAGATTATAAAGCAAAAACTATAATTCTTGGCGGCGGGGTTGCTGCCAATGATGAATTACGTAAGCAACTTATGTCAAATGTCAAATGTCAAATGTCAAATGTTAAATTCTTGGTTCCGCCAAAAAAATTCTGTACTGATAATGGAGCAATGGTAGCGGTAACTGCTTATTCTCATTGGTTTTGGGGAAAAGAGAAAAAACCAAAAAGTGTTGAAGCAAATGCCAATTTAAGGTTAGAATAAATATATATACCTAAGTCTGTCGGTATCAAATACCGACAGGCCTATGCCTCACTATTATATATATGAAACTTCCAAAAATTTACGAACCAAAAAAAGTTGAAAGGAAACTTTACAATCTCTGGGAAAAGAGTGGTTTTTTTAATCCTGACAAATTGCCGGGTAAAAGAAAAAAAACTTACACCATTGTCATTCCGCCTCCAAATATTACCGGATCTTTGCACATGGGTCACGCCCTGAATGTGATTTCGCAGGATATTTTAATCCGCTGGAAGCGGCTTCAAGGATATAAAGCTTTGTGGCTGCCAGGAACCGACCATGCCGGTATTTCCACTCAATACGTGGTGGAAAAAGAATTAAAAAAAGCAGGTATTACTCGTTTTGATTTGGGTAAAGAAAAATTTATTGAAAGAGTCTGGCAATGGAAAAAAAAGTATGGAAATATCATTTTGGAACAATTTAAAAAATTGGGATGTTCTTTAGATTGGTCAAGGACCCGTTTTACCATGGACAATGATTATAGCAAAGCTGTAAAAGAAGCGTTTTTGCATTATTACAAAAAAGGGTTGATATACCGTGGCAAAAGAGTTGTCAACTGGTGCCCAAGGTGCCAAACTTCATTGTCTGATTTGGAAATTGAATACAAAGAAGAAAAAGGGAAATTATGGTATATAAAATACCCATTAGTTCAAAGTTCAAAGTTCAAAGTTAAAAGTTATATTACAGTTGCGACAACTAGACCTGAAACGATGCTTGGGGATACGGCAGTAGCGGTAAATCCTAAAGATAAAAGATACAAAGATTTAATCAGTAAAAAAGCAATTTTGCCTCTAGTTAATCGTAAAATTCCCATTATTGCTGATAGATTAGTTGACCCTGAATTTGGAACAGGAGCGGTAAAAATTACTCCGGCTCACGATTTAACAGATTACCAAATAGGTCAAAAACATAATTTGGAAAGCTGCCAAGTTATTAATGAAAGAGGTGAAATTACAAAAGAAGCCCCTCTTCCCTACCAAGAGTTAAAGGTTCTTCAAGCTCGCCAAAAAGTAATAAAAGACTTAAAAGAACTGGGGCTTTTAGAAAAAATTGAATATTATACTCATCAAATTCCCAAATGTTATCGCTGTTCTGCCATTTTAGAATTAATTCCTTCTGAGCAATGGTTTTTAAAAATGAAAGAACTTGCCAAAATGGCAGAAAGACCAGTAAAGGAAGGAAAAATAAAATTTCATCCAAAAAAATTTGAAAAACCATATTTTGAATGGCTAAAAAATATAAAAGATTGGTGTATTTCTCGGCAGATTTGGTGGGGCCATAAAATTCCTCTAAAGGGCGAAGCTGACGTTTTGGATACCTGGTTTTCTTCAGCACTTTGGCCGTTCGCGACTCTTGGCTGGCCAAAATCAACAAAGGATTTGAAAAGATTTTATCCAACCGATGTCTTAATAACTGCCCGCGATATTATTCCTCTCTGGGTAGTCAGAATGATATTTTCTGGAATGGAATTTATGAAAAAAGTTCCGTTTAAAAATGTCTATATCCATGCCATAGTTTTAACCAGAGAGGGAAAAAGAATGTCAAAATCATTGGGCACAGGAGTGGACCCAATAAATCTTATTGAAAAATACGGAGCTGATGCCACTCGATTTGGAATTGCCTGGCAAATTATGGGAGGACAGGATATAAGATTCGTAGAAGATAATATTGTAATGGGAAAAAAATTCTGTAATAAGATTTGGAATGCCTCCCGCTTTATTTTACTACAAATCAAAGCCAACAGAGAACGGTTCTCTGTTAAGTTGGAAAGGGGTAAAAATTTAACGGCTGCCGATAAAAGAATATTGAAGCTATTAGGCAAAACAATAAAAGCGGTAAATAAGGATTTGGAAAGTTTTCAATTTGGTAAGGCGGCTCATAACCTTTATCAATTTTTTTGGCATGACTTCTGCGACATATATATTGAAAGAGCTAAAATCCAGGAAGATAAAAAAAATACCCAAAAAATATTATTATATGTATTACTAAATTCTCTAAAACTTCTGCATCCTTTCATTCCTTTTATTACCGAGGAAATTTATCAAAAATTGCCGATTAAAAATAAAAAAAGGTCTCTAATGATTGAGGAATGGCCCAAGCCATTTTCTTAATTGCGAAGCAATTGCCCACTGTTCACACACAGCAGGGAGCGAAGCGACCAGTTAATTATTTAAACATTAAATATTTAGATGCCTAAATGAACTATTTTTTCTTAATCATCTTAGCTTTTTTGCCTAGTATTATCTGGCTTCTTTTTTATCTCCGTGAGGACGCTCATCCCGAATCAAACCAGATGATTTTAAAAATTTTCTTTTATGGAATGTTGGCAGCCATTCCAGCAGCTTTAATCGAACTGGGAATTTTTGAGGTCTTTAATAAATTAAGCCCACTCATTTCTAAATGGGTAGGTATAAATCTTTCTTCAATTCTTATCACCATCTTAAGTATTTTTATTGGAGTAGCTTTAATTGAGGAAATTATAAAATATTTAGTAATTAAAGAAAAAGTCTTAAATAATCCAGAGTTTGATGAACCGTTGGATGCCATGCTTTACATGATAATTGCCGCCCTGGGTTTTGCTGCTTTGGAAAATGTTCTGATTTTATTTCCATTGGGTTCCGCTTTTCTAATAGGAGAAGCTCTGGCACTTATATCTCTCCGTTTTGTCGGAGCAACATTTTTACATGCTCTTTGCTCAGGATTAGTGGGTTATTTTCTGGGATTGTGTTTTTTTGAAACAAAAAGGCGAGAGAAATTAATTTTGATAGGATTGGGAATAGCTATTGTCTTGCATGGTCTCTATAATTTTTCTATAATAGTGATGAAAGAAGAGGTAAGGCTTATAATACCTATAATTATTTTAATTGGCCTTGCTATTGTTATTTCTCTTGGTTTCAAAAAGTTAAAAAAAATGGCGAGCGTCTGTAAAATTAGATAAAAAAATATGTCCTTTCTCGAAAAATTAAAAACCGGTTCAAATTTTAGCGCAAAAAATTCAGAAAAGCCTGCCCCTCCGAATTTTGTTGCCAAAAGTCTGGAGGAATCTGGCCAAACAAAAGAAAACTCAAAAGAAAAAAAGAGATTAAAAGTTAAAAAGAAATTTAGTAAATCTAAGCCAGAGACCCAGGAAGCAATACAAGAAGAAAAAATTAAAAAAGAAAAGTGGTTTGAGCCAGAAGGAGAGTTGGCGGTTGATGTTTATCAAACAGAAAAAGAGCTTGTTATCCTTTCTGCTATTGCTGGCTTAAAATCAGAAGATATAAATATTTCTAGCCAAGGAGACGTAGTGATAATAAGAGGCAAGCGGGAAAGACCCGTTAAAGATGAAGAAAGAAACTATTTTTATCAGGAATGTTACTGGGGACCATTTTCAAAAGAGATTATTTTACCAGTAGAAGCTGACGTCTCCAAAGCTGAAGCTTCAATGACCGAAGGGATTTTAGTTATAAGAATACCAAAAATTGAAAGAGAAAAGGAAAAGAAAATAATAGTTAAAGAGTGAATAATTTTCTTCTTTTTGAGTGCGGACGGCGGGAGTCGCCCCGCACTTTTTTAATTGTGTCCCTGGCAGGATTCGAACCTGCAACCCTTTCGGGATAGCGTCCTAAGCGCTACGCGTATTCCAGTTCCGCCACAGGGACAAAAAGTGCTGGGTCCCCAGCACTTTTATTATCTCATTTTAATACAAAAATAGACAAGAAATTATTCTTTTTCGCTTTTCCTAAAAAACTTAAAATCCCACTCCTTTCTATGCAATGCCGGTTATAAGTTTGACAATAGCTGGAACAGCTTTGGCTACAAAGCCAAGGGCCAGTCCAATCATTGCATAAATTATATAATTTCTTCCACTAGCTATTCTTTCAGGCGAGCCAGCAGCGGTCAGAAGAAAAATGGCTCCCAGAATTACAAAAACCGTAGCAAGAGCTACCAAAAAAACAAATATCCAATCAGTAACATTATAGACAACTTGTAACAGACAGCATATTGCCTTTTCGCTTCCAACGCCTTCTAATGAAATTAACTCCCCTTCATTACAAGTAAATTCCTTGAGTACTATCGTTCGTTTCATCCTGCACGTCTCAGGAGGTATTTGGGCAGTAGTCACTACTGGTAAAGATAAGAAAACTAAAATACTTAACAAAACCAAAGCTGAAAAGATTTTTTTCATTTTTACTCTTTATATTTTTAAGCTTTTCACTCGACCTTTGCTTTTTAAAAATCTTATTTTTAAGGTGATGGGGGTGAAACTCCTATTATTTGTCTTAACACAGAAATTAGGCCCTTGGCAAGTAAAATAATAGATAGACCGATTACTGTCCATAAAATTATTTGCTTAGCTGTATCAACTCTTTTAGGGTCTCCACCGGCTGTTAAAAAGAAAAATGCGGCAATCATTATCATTATGGGAGCGATGGCAATGCCAACATAAAAAATAAAATTGACAATTGAATTTAGGAGGTCTTCGAAACTCTCAGCTTCTAATGGATTTTCAATTTCAATAATCTGAGCCATTAAAACAGAAGTGGGTAGTAAGGTTAAAGTTCCAATAAAAATTAATAAAAATATTTTCTTCATTGTTTTATTTTACTCCGTCTCTAATTTTTAGTAAAGACTAAACCATAATGGTAAGCTCCGGCTGTAAATTCTTTCTTAAGCTTAAGTTTAGCATCTTTTGCCATTTTTTTGACTGAACCTGCTGAGACTCTTCCTTTTTGGGGACCAAAGGGAATTTTGGGCAGCCAATCAACAACTAAAATTTCTCCTCCTTTTTTTAAAATCCTTTTCGCTTCAGAAAAGGCCCTCCTTTTATTTTCTATCTGAAACAAAAGATTGGTCATTAAAACTAAATCACAACTTTTTTCAATAATATCCACCTTTTTTTCTACATTGGCACGAATTGTCTCAATATTTAAAACTTTCTCCAGTTTTGCCCTGCTTTGAAGAGCGGAAAGCGGCTCCTCTAAGATATCAATGGCATAGATTTTCCCTTCCTCCAATCTTTTAGCCAAAGGAATAACCCAACCGCCTGAGCCGCAACCAAAATCACAAACTGTCATATCTTCTCGCAAATTAATATTATTTAATACTTTATTTGGATTTAGGAAACCTTCCATATTAATTGCGAAGCAATTGCCCACTGTTCACACACAGCAGGGAGCGAAGCGACCGGTTAATTAATTAAATATATATAGATGAAGCCACCCGGTCTCCTTCTTCTAATCTCATTATTTTCACTCCTTGAGTAGCCCTTGATAACTTTGCAATGGTGGCTATTTTAGTTCTTATCACTTGCCCTTTTTGAGAAATGACGATTAAATCCTCTTCCAATCCTGCCAAAATCTTGGAAGCTATCAAATCCCCTGTTTTTGAAACTATTTTCGCTGTTTTAATTCCTGAACCTCCTCTCTTCTGCAATCTGTACTCTCTTAAATTAGTTCTTTTTCCATATCCATTCTCAGTCACCACTAATAAATATTGTGTGGATAACTTTTGACTTTTTACCCTGTTAAATTGCGGTTTTGCCGCACCGCCTCTGACGGACTTAACAGGGTGAATGATGTCCATCCCCACCACCTTATCTCCTTTTCTTAGTCTAATTCCTTTCACGCCCGCGGCCTGCCTTCCCATTTCCCTAATATCTTTTTCTTTAAATCGGATGGTCTGCCCTTTTTTTGTCGTTAAAATTACCTCATCCTGGCCCGTACTTTTACAAACTTTCTTCAACAAATCATTTTTTTTAAGAGTTATGGCGGTTAATCCTGATTTCCGAACATTTTTAAATTCCTCAAGTTCAGTTTTCTTAATTATACCATTTTGGGTAACCATTACTAAATATTTTATCTCCTGATCAGCATTTGCTTTCCCTAAGGGAAAAATAGATAAAACTTTTTCTTGTGGAGTTATTTCCAGAAAATTGAGAAGACCTCGACCCCTGGCCACTCGAGTTCCCTCAGGAATTTCATAAACAAAAGTTCTAAAGACTTTTCCCGAATCAGTAAAGAAAAATAAAGAATCATGAGTATTAGCTAAAAGAAAATGCTCAACAATGTCATCTTGTAAGGTTTTCATCCCTAAAATTCCCTTACCTCCTCTTCTTTGAATTTTATAAACAGTAGGATTTATTCTTTTAATGTAGCCCCCCTGGGTCAAGGTAATAATTGTCTCTTCTTCAGGGATTAAATCTTCTAAAGACAGCTCACCAATTTTTTGAGTACTTACTTTTGTTCTTCTCTCGTCCCCAAAATTCTCCTTCAAAACCTCCAATTCTTTTTTAATAACCTCTTTTATTCTTTGAGCGCTTTTTAGAATTGCTGTTAATTCTCGAATCTCTTTTCTTTTTTGAATTAGCTCCTCTTCAATTTTTTTGCGCTCAAGTTTGGCCAGGGCTGAAAGCTTTGTCTCTAGAATAGCATTGGCTTGAATCTCAGTTAATTTAAATCGTTTTATAAGATTTTTCTGGGCCTCTCCACGGTCAGCCGAAGCTTTAATTGTTTTAATAACAGCATCTATTTTAGTTAGACATTTATCTAATCCTTCTAAAATATGGGCTCTCTCTTTAGCTTTTTCTAAATCAAACTTCGTTCTCAGATATATTACTTCTTTTCGGTGTGAAATGAAGTAATTTAAGACTTCATTCAAGGGCAAAACTCTGGGCTGGATTCTTTCTACCAGGGCTAACATGTTTAGATAAAAAGTTTTTTGAAGATCGGTGAATTTATAAAGACGGTTCAAAATCTTTTGGGGATAAGTATTTAACTTCAGGTCGATGACGATTCTCATTCCTTCTTTGTCTGATTCGTCCCTAATATCTTTAATTCCCTCAATCTTTTTTTGCTGAACTAAATCAGCAAATTGTTTTACTAAAGATGACTTTTGAACCTGAAAAGGAATTTCACTGATTATAATTCGGAGGCGGCCACTCTTTTTACTTTCAACAACTTCTGCCTTACCTCTCATAACTATCGGTCCTTTTCCTTGAGAATAGGTAGTAATTATCTCTTTCTGGTCGTAAATTATTCCTCCAGTTGGAAAATCCGGTCCCTTAATAAATTTAAAGAGGTCTTCGGTGGTAGCTTTGGGATGGTCGATTAGATAAATGGCAGCATCTGAGACTTCTGAAAGATTATGGGGAGGAATGTTAGTAGCCATACCAACGGCAATCCCCAAAGAACCATTCAATAAAAGTTGAGGTAAGGGAGAAGGCAAAACAGTAGGTTCCTTTCTGGTAGCATCATAATTATCAACAAAATCAACTGTATTTTTTTCAATGTCTTTAAGCATCTCTTCGCCAATTTTAGAAAGTCGAGCTTCGGTGTACCTATAGGCCGCAGCGCTGTCTCCATCAATTGAGCCAAAATTTCCCTGTCCTTGAACTAAAGGATACCTCAAAGAAAAATTCTGGGCCATTCTAACTAAGGCATCATATACTGCGATATCCCCGTGTGGATGGTATTTAGCTAAAGCTGCCCCAATTACTGCTGCGCATTTTCTAAATTTGGCGTCGTGACGAAGTCCTTCCTCTAACATTGTATACAAAATCCGACGATGAACTGGCTTTAATCCATCTCTAACATCGGGTAAAGCCCGAGAAACAATTACTGACATGGCATAATCGATATAGCTTTCTTTCATCTCCTCAGTTATTTCCCGGGGCTTGATATAGCCTATTTCAGTTGTTGTTTTTTGAGGTTTATTCTCCATTGATTTGAGAAACTGTTCGCTTAGCTCACTGCTGTGTGTGAACAGTGGGTAATTTGTTTCGCAAATTAAGTGGTATCTCCAATTTGGGCAATTCTTTTTGAAAAGCTTCTCCTTTAAAGCTTTTTATTCTTTGTTGAAAACTCTTAGCCCACCAAATCAGAAGCGAAAATCCAATAATAACAACTACTGACCAAAGGATTATCTTTCTTATATATTCCGGTTGATTTCGAAGTTTTTGTAACATTTAGGGTTTTAATACCACCACTTTCAAACCTTCTTCTGATAAATCTTTTTTCTTAATTAATAATTTATTTAAGGTCTCTGGTTTTTTCATTCCCATCACTTTTAAAAATTTATCAACTCCTTCCAGTTTTAACTTTAATTTAGGGATTTGATAATGCATGGGTATTATAATTTTGGGTTCAATTTGAGAAATTATTTTTGCAGCTGTCTTTGAATCAATGGTATAGACTCCTCCGATTGGAATTATTAAAATATCAATGTTACCGATTTTTTCAAGTTGGTCTGGGGTCAACTCTTTTTGACCAATATCTCCGAGATGACAAAGTTTCATTTCTTCTGTGGCAATGGTATAAATTGTATTGTTTCCTCTCTGCTTTCCCTGAGAATCATCGTGGAAAGAGAAAATTCCCTGAATATAGATTTCTTTTATCTCATACTCTCCCGGGCCATCGATTAAAAAGGGATTACCTTTTATTGCCTTAGAATTATCATGATCTCGATGATGATGAGTGATTAATAAAATATCAGCCTCTATTGAAGGAAGCTTCAACCCAAGAGTTTCATCAAAAGGGTCAATAACAATATTTACCGGGTTGTTTTTCTTTTGGTTAGTTATTATTTTAAAGCAAGATTGACCGTACCAAGTAATTTGCATTATTTAATTTTATCATAACCCTTGAAAAAATCAATAAAGTTTGTCATAATGAATAGCATGAAAGATATTTTTGAAAAAAATAATTTATTGAAGCCACCGAAAGTTGGTGAAATTCTTGAGGGCCAAATTATTGGCAAAGGACGCTCATCTGTTTTTTTTAATTTAGGACCTCTGGGAACAGGAATAATTTATGGAAAAGAGCTTCAAGAATCTAAGAATAGTTTAAAAGATTTAAAAATTGGTGATAGTATTTTTGTAAAAATAGTAGATCTCGAAAATGAAGAAGGCTATATTGAATTATCTTTAAAACAGGCTGGCCAAGAACTCACCTGGGAAGCCCTCAAAGAGAAAAAAGAAAAAAATGAGACCGTGAAAGTTAAAATTTCAGGAGCAAATAAGGGAGGCTTACTGACAGAGATTTTAGGAACTCCTGCTTTTTTGCCAGTATCACAATTATCTCCAGAACACTATCCTCGGGTTGAAGGAGGAGATTCATTAAAAATTTTAAGAGGGCTCCAAAAATTTATAGGAAAAGAATTGGAAGTAAAAATCCTTAATCTTTCCCAAAAAGAAGGAAAATTTATTTCGAGCGGAGCAAGAAACAAGATTCTACCGAGCGAAGCGAAACGGGTTCTTATTTTATCTGAAAAAGCAAAAGAAATTGAGAAAATAAAAGAAACTTTAAAGGGCTATAAAGTAGGAGATGTGGTTAAGGGAGAAATTAGCGGGCTGGTTGACTTTGGAGCTTTCATGCTTTTTGGCAAAGGTCTCGAGGGTTTAATCCATATCTCTGAATTTGATTGGAAAATTATTCAAGACCCTTCTGAAATTGTCAAGGTTGGGCAAAAAATTCGAGCAAAGATTATTGAAATTTCAGATAATAAAGTCTTTTTATCTTTAAAAGTTCTAAAGAGAGATCCCTGGAAAAATATTGAGAAAAAATATAAAAAAGGCGATAAGGTTTCGGGCAAGGTAACTAAATTTAATCCTTTTGGTGCCTTTGTTCAGATTACGCCAAAAATCCAGGGACTAGTCCATATTTCCGAATTTGGAACGAAATCTAAAATGGAAGAAATTTTAGAGATTGATAAAAAATATGATTTCCAGATTTTATCAATTGACCCAAAAGAGCACCGAATGAGTTTAAAATTAATTTCGAACGAAGTGGGAAAATAACTTATAGAGAACGATTAAATTGATGGAAAAATGAAAAATCTAATTAAAAATTTTATTTTAGTAACTTTAATTCTCCTGATTATCTCGGGTATCTTTACCTTGTTCACTCAACCCTTTGAAAAAGAAAAAGAAATTTCTTTAACTCAATTAGTTGAAGAAGTTAACCAGGAAAAAATTAAAAAAATTGTAGTTTCCGGTCAAGAACTTCAAATAATATACCAGGATGATGCTAAAGCTAAATCTAGAAAGGAAACAGAAATAGCTTTTTCAGAATCTTTAATAAATTATGGAATAAATAAAGAAAAATTAAAAAAAGTGGAAATTGAAACAGAAAAAGAAAAAGAAAGTTTGCTTTGGTTGTGGTCAACTCTAATAATTCTGCTTCCCTTAGTTTTATTTGGTTTATTTTTCTGGATGATGTTCCGCCAGGCCAAAACCGGAGCAATGCAGGCCTTTAATTTTTCAAAAGCCAGAGCCCGGCTTTTTGGAGCAGAAGGTCATCCAAAAGAAAAAATTACTTTCAAAGATGTTGCCGGCTTAAAAGAGGCAAAAGAAGAATTAAAAGAAATCGTTGATTTCTTAAAAAATCCCAAAAAATATTTAAAGATGGGGGCGAGGATACCAAGAGGGGTTCTCTTAATGGGGGCAGCTGGAACAGGAAAAACAATGCTCGCTAGAGCTGTGGCCGGTGAGGCTAATGTCCCTTTCTTTTCTATTTCCGGTTCAGAATTCGTAGAAATGTTTGTGGGGGTCGGAGCAGGGAGAGTGCGTGATCTTTTTTCTACCGCTAAAAAAGCAGCCCCTTCTTTGGTTTTTATTGATGAACTTGACGCTATTGGCAGACACCGGGGAGCTGGGCTTGGGGGAGGACACGACGAGAGGGAACAGACATTAAACCAAATATTAGTAGAAATGGATGGTTTTGAAAGAGAAACACAGGTCATAGTTATTTCTGCGACCAATCGTCCAGATATCCTGGACCCAGCTCTTTTGCGACCCGGTAGATTTGACCGAAAAGTAGTTTTGGACTTGCCTGATATTAACGACCGGGAAGAAATTTTAAAAATTCACTGTCGAGGAAAGCCTTTGGCTTCAAATATTAATCTAAGGGAAGTAGCTGAAAGAACTCCGGGATTTTCCGGAGCTGATGCCGCAAATGTGGTTAATGAAGCAGCGATTTTAGCTGCCAGAAGAAATAAAAATCAAATTTATCAAGAAGAGTTTTTAGAATCAATTGAAAAAGTTTTGTTGGGTCCTGAAAGAAAAAGTCATATCTTATCCAAAAAAGAAAAAGAAATTGCTGCTTTCCATGAAGCAGGCCACGCTTTGGTTTCCGCTTCTTTGCCTGAAGCTGAACCGGTTAGAAAAATCTCAATTATTGCCAGGGGTATGGCTGCTGGCTACACTCTAAAAATGCCAGCCGAAGAAAGAAAAATTAAGACCAAAAAAGAATTTTTAGCTGAAATGGCAACTTTACTTGGCGGGTACTGTGCTGAAAAAATAAAATTTAAAGAAATTACCACCGGAGCAGCTAATGATTTAAAAAGGGCTTCCGATTTAGCCAGAAAGTTAGTTAAAGAATATGGTATGTCTCCTTTAGGACCTGTTTCCTTTGGTGAAAAGGAAGAATTAGTTTTTTTGGGAAAAGAAATTTCCGAACAAAGAAACTACTCTGAAAAAGTAGCTGCTAAAATTGACAAAGAAGTTGAAAAATTTGTCAAAAACGCAGAAAAAGAAGCAACAAAACTTTTATTCAAAAAGAAAATATTACTTGAAAAGATTGCCAAAACCTTAATTAAAAAAGAAACCATTGAAAGAAAGGAATTTGAGAGTTTAATCGAGAAAAAGAGGGAATCAGTAAAGCCCCACACCAATAGGGCACAGTTTAAAGTTGGCGCGAAGCGCAGTGCCCCATCTGGTATGGGGGTAAAAGTAAAAATCAAGCAACTGTAACAAGGGCACGTAGCTCAATGGCGGAGCATTTCTCTTATAAAGAAAAGGATGTTGGTTCGAGTCCAACCGTGCCCACTGGGCACTTGGCGCAGTGGTTAGCGCGTCTCGTCGACATCGAGAAGGTCAGAGGTTCAAATCCTCTAGTGCCCACATGGAATTTAATATCCTTTATGAAGATGAAAATGTTTTAGTAATTGATAAACCAGCAGGGGTAAATTCTGACGACTTTAAAAAAAGGGTTCACAGATTAGATAAAGACACTTCGGGAATTCTTTTGGTAGCAAAAAACGATAGGGCCTTAGATTTTTTGCAGGAACAATTTAAAAACAGAAAAGTAGAAAAGAAATATTTAGCCCTGGTAATCGGCAATCTGAAAAATAACGAAGGTGAAATTGAAACCCTTGTTGGCCGCTCACCAGGAGACAAAAGAAAACAAAAAGTATACTTGCCTCACGAACCAAGCTCCCAAGGAAAAAGAATTGCTGTTACCAAATATAAAGTGCTGCAAAGATTTAAAGATTATGATTTGATTGAGGTTAAGCCTCTTTCGGGCAGGAAGCATCAGATTAGAACCCATTTTGCTTATTTGGGCCACCCCATAGCCGGTGATAAACTATATGGGTTTAAAAACCAGTCCTGCCCTGAAGAACTAAAAAGACAATTTTTACATGCCACCTATCTTAAAATAAAGTTAACCGGTGGCAAAGTAAAGCCCACTGTTCACACACAGGAGTTTACATCAAAACTACCAGCAGATTTAAAAAAAGTTATTAAAAATTTATGACAACAAAAATTGAAACATTTTTAAAGCCATTTCTCAAAAAAGAAATCCCTGACATAGGTCCTGGTGACACTGTCAGGATTTATCAAAAAATCAAAGAAGCCTTAAAGAAAAGTAAACCCTCTATGAAGCAAGAATATAAAGAAAGAATACAAACCTTCGAGGGCCTGGTGATTGTTAAAAAACATGGTAAGGAAATTGGAGCTACGATTACTGTAAGAAAAGTAATTTCAGGAATTGGAGTAGAAAAAACATTCCCTCTCCACTCCCCTACTATAGAAAAGATAGAAATTATAAAAAGAGGAAAAGTAAGAAGAGCAAAACTTTATTATTTAAGAAGGGCTAAAGGAAGAAAGATAAAGTTAAAGAGAAAGGAGCTCGTTGGAGTGGTGGCGGAAGAAAAACCGGAAGAAAAACCAATTGAAGAAACCAAGAAAGTACAATAAAATGCGGACGTGGCGCAATTGGCTAGACGCGCAGGACTGAGGCTCCTGGGAGATTTTCTCCATGTGGGTTCGAGTCCCACCGTCCGCACAATGAAAAGAGAGCTTTAAAATGGGCACTTGGCGCAGTGGTTTAGCGCGTCGCGCTTACATCGCGAAGGTCACAGGTTCAAATCCTGTAGTGCCCACCAAAAACCTCGAATTTGAGGTTTTTATTGATTTTTAAATTAAAAAATGGTATTTTAAGACTGCAACCTACCCACCACATCCGAGGTGCCTCTCAGGAGAGTGGCGGGAGGGTTGGAGTCCTATTCCTCGCTTCGCTCGGAATGGGCCCCTGCTTTAAAAAATGGAGGAGTGGCAGAATTTTTGGTCATTGCGCTGGTCCCGAAAACCAGTGGGAGAAATCCCTTGCAGGTTCGAGTCCTGCCTCCTCCGCTAAAAAATATGGAAACACTTAGCAATGAATTGTTATACGACAAGTTATGGCGAGCTGTTAGGGTCAGGGATTATAAAGAATATCCCGAATGGCAGATTTTGAGAAAATTTATTAAACCAAAAGATAGGTTGCTCGAATTCGGGTCTGGGGCACGGCCCAAGCTTCCATTTTTTGCTTCTGTTTTTCTGGATATTAACGGAGAGGCGACAAATCGCTTAAAAGGATTAGGCGCAAATGCCATAAAATCTTCTCTAGAAGGCACATCTTTTCCTGATCAGTATTTTGATTTAGTCTGCGGCTTTGATGTTTTAGAACATATCAAAGATGACCAGCGAGCTTTAAATGAAGTGGGAAGAATTTTGAAAAACAAAGGGAAGTTTATTTTTTCAGTGCCCCTTCAGAAAAGCTTGTATAATGAGTATGATAAAACTTGTGGCCATATGAGAAGATACGAAGCTAAAGAGCTAGTAGAAAAGTTGTCTCGGGCTAAATTGAAAATTATTGCAATTAGCGAACATGGCTTAAGGACAAAGAGCCAATTTATTGATAAGATAGTAATTTTCTTTTTAACCAGAGCACCAGAGTTTTCTATAAAAGTGTCAGAAATTTTTTATGGTTTGTCTTTGAAAATAGCAAAAAAGAAAATAAGATTAATTGAGACAGACTTTCTAGAAAAAATGTCGAAAATGCATGGTGTTCTGGTAATAACAAAGAAACAAAATGATTAAACACAAGAATATAAACATGAGAAAAGAAAATTATGTTCAAATTTTTCAAAAAAAGAAAAAAGGAGCCGGAGAATTTTAGGGAGATTTTGGCTTATTTTAAGAATTTGGAGAAAAGTTTTGAAAAACTTTCAAAAGAATTAGAGAATCTAAAAGAAGAAAGTAAGTTTTCAATTCAGAAAGTCGGCATAGTAAGATTTAATCCTTTCTCAGAAGTGGGGAGTGACCAAAGTTTTTCTATTGCTTTGCTTGATGGAAATAATGACGGAATAGTAATTACCAGTCTTTATACCCGGGAAGGGAACAGAATTTACGGAAAATCAGTAAAAGCAGGCCTTTCAAAATATTCTTTATCTAAGGAAGAGAAATCAGCCATCGAAAAAGCTATCGAAAGTACATGAGCTTTCAAAGACAAAAATTAATAGATAAAGAACACCCTTTTTTAATTATGATTGCAGAAAAAAAGGAAAATTTAATAATTCGTCCACCAATAGTAGTAGTTTTAGGCCATATTGACCACGGCAAGAGTTCGATTTTGGAAACTATTAAGGATTTAAAGATTACTGCAAAAGAATCAGGAGGTATCACTCAACACATCGGTGCTTATCAAATAGAGCATCAGGGAAAATCAATTACTTTTATTGATACACCCGGTCATGAAGCCTTTTCAGCCATGCGTTCCAGGGGAGCCAAAGTTGCTGATATTGCCATTTTAGTGGTGGCGGCTGATGAAGGAGTGAAAACTCAGACAAAAGAAGCCGTCATGCATATAAAAAAATCAGGCCTGCCTTTAATTGTGGCAATAAATAAAATTGATAAACCTACAGCTGACCCAGAAAGAGTTAAAAGAAAATTATCCCAGGAGAATATTCTGGTTGAGTCAATGGGGGGAAAAGTTCCCTCTGCCGAGATTTCGGCAAAGACCGGCCAAGGGATTGAAGACCTTTTGGAATTAATATTGCTGGTGGCTGAGATGGAGCAGTTAAAAGGAGATATAAAAATGCCAGCTGAAGGGGTAGTAATTGAGGCCTATTTGGATTCCCAGAGAGGGCCAACCGCTACCTTACTTTTAAACAATGGAGTATTAAAACCGGGAGATATCATTGGAACTGGTTCTTGTTTTGGAAAAGTAAAAAACTTAGAAAATTTTCAAGAGATTGCCTTAAAAGAAGCTTCTTCTTCAATGCCGGTAGTTGTTTTTGGCTTTGAAAACGTTCCTAAGGTTGGAGAGAAATTTAGAGTTTTTTCTGATATTGAATTGGCTAAAAATCATCTCCAAAAACCAGAGAAAAAAGTTTCAGCAGTATTTTCTGTTGAGCCCTCTCAAAGAGTTTTAAATCTAATTCTAAAAGCTGATGTTTTGGGATCGCTTGAAGCTATTGAAGAGGTTCTAAAGGAACTTCCCCAAGAAAAAGTTGTCTTAAGAATTCTAAAATCTGAGGTCGGCGAGATAAATGAATCTGATATTAAGTTAGCTAAAGGGTCTAAGGCTCAAGTTTTAGCTTTTCGGGTAAAAACAAATCCAATTGCTCAGCTGTTAGCTGAAAGAGAAAAAATTAAAATAATGGAATTTGAAGTAATTTATGAATTAGTTGAGGGAGTTCGGAAAATAATGGAAAAAATTATTAAGCCAGAAGTAGTCAGAATTGATTTCGGGAAGGTTAAGATTTCAGCAATTTTTAGAACTGAGAAAAATCGCCAAATTTTAGGAGGAAAAGTTATTGAGGGAGAAATTAAAAAAGGGGCATTGGTTGAAATTTTTAGGGAAGAAGAAAAGGTCGGTCAGGGAAGAATTATTAATCTCCAGCGAGGCAAAAAAGACTCAGAAAGAGCTAAAAAGGGAGAGGAATGCGGAGTATTATATGAGGGAGAGGTCAAAATTGAAGAGGGTGATGCTTTGATGATTTATACTGAAGAGAGAAAAAAAGGAGAACTTTAAATCGCAGTATGTCTAAGCGCATTCAGCGCGTTAACCAACTTATAAAAAAGGAGCTTTCCCAGATTCTTTTGCGAGAAGTTGATTTTGCGAAAGATATCTTAGTGACCATCACCAAGGTTGATACATCGCCTAATTTGAGAGAAAGTAAGGTTTTTATCAGTGCGATGCCGAGTGAGAAAGCTCAAAGGGTCTTGAAGACTTTAAATCAGAAAATTTATGAATTACAGCAAAAAATTAATAGAAGATTAAAAATGAGGCCGGTTCCACGGATTAAATTCTCGGAAGAAAGAGAAACAGCTGAAGCCGGAAGAATCGAAGAAATTTTAGAAAAAATAAAGAATAGTAAGAATCCTTGAAAAAAGTTGAGAAATTGTTAAAATAACACGATGGCCAGGTAGCCAAGTAGCTAAGGCGCTTCTCTGCAAAAGAAGTATACGCGAGTGCAATTCTCGCCCTGGCCTCAAATTTTTGCCGCGGTGCTGGAATTGGTTTACAGAGTTGACTTAAAATCAACTGGGGATTTATCCCCGTGTGGGTTCGAGTCCCACCCGCGGCACACAAAAAAAGCCCCGCGAGATTTCTCGCGGGGCTTTTTTTTAATTAACAGAGGCCGGGCCTCTGTTAGCTAGCTTTCAAGAATTTCAATATAGGTCTTTTTTGTCCCAAAATTTAAGGCTTCCCAATAGGACGGGAACCAAATATCAATATGATATTCCCCTTTTTTCCAACTCATTCTATCTTCAACCACAAAAACTTTCTCACCATAGATTTCTGGAATCCTAATTTCTGTTCCAAAGGGATACTTATTGTTGGCTACAATTCCCTCTCTGACCCAGGTGCCAGCAGCAGTTACATAAGGACTATCATCGGTCTCCCAGGGAGAGCTTGAATAGGCAGTAACAACTACTTCTATTATCTTCTGGGTATACTGAGATTCTGGATTAGAAGGACTAGAAATTGCTAAAAGACTATTTCTTTGTAAAAGAGGTAACCCTTTCTCTAGGACTTGGAGTGTTTCTTCGCCCTCAATTAAATTAGCCTCAGCATTTTTTGTTGCGGGCTCAAAAATTGGTAAAATCCCGACTAAAATTCCAACAATTATTATAATAATCAGAATAGTAAGCCCCGATAGAGGGATGGAAACACGAGACTTTCCCTCATCAGGGGAAATATCCTGATAATTTAAGTTCGTACTCATCTTAAAACCCCCAAAAGGGGATTTTATCACATTAGCTTATCCACAATAGCTTGTCAAGGGTTAACCTATGGAGCGGGTGAAGGGAATCGAACCCTCTTCTTGATCTTGGCAAGATCACATAATAACCGTTATACGACACCCGCATATGTGCCGCGGGCCGGACGTGCGCCGGCTACCTCAACTTTTTCAGAGTTGCGCTCTACTACATGAGCTACCGCGGCAAACTGGTGGACCCGCGGGGAATTGAACCCCGGACTCAACTATGCCATAGTCGCGTGTTACCTCTATACCACGGGCCCGTGCCCCTGATAGGAGTCGAACCTATATCTTTCCCTTAGGGGGGGAATACTCTAATCCATTGAGCTACAGGGGCAAATTGACATTTCAACTATAACAAGATTTCTGCTTGTTGACAATAGAGTTTGGTGATAAAATAAAGTATGTGAATGTTCGCATTTTTGTAGATTAGCATAAAATTCATAGATTTGCATTATATTTTATGGAAAAGTCACCAATTGTTGAGGTGGCAAAAAAGGTTTGCCCAGCAGTAATTACCGTTATTATTTCCAAAGATTTGCCAAAGGCAGAGGGTCTTTATTTTTTTCCTTTTGGCGAAAAGAGTTTTATTGTTCCCAGAATAAAAAAAGGGAGGAAGGAAAAAACAAAAATTGGAGGAGGTTCTGCTTTTATTATCTCAAGCGATGGTTATATTTTAACCTCACAACATGTTGTAGCTGATCCTGAGGCCAATTACACTGTTATTTTAGAACCAACCAAAAAATATCCGGCCAAAGTTACTTCCCGGGATCCAATTAACGATATTGCTATTCTGAAAATCAAAGAAAAAAATTGCCCTCATTTAGAATTGGGTGATTCAGACAAAATTGAACTTGGAGAAGAAGTCATTGCTGTTGGAAATCCTTTAGGAGAATTTCATGATACAATTTCAGCCGGAATTGTTTCGGGATTATCCCGATTTATTGCTGCCTATAGTAGTTTCTCCCAAGAAGCTACTAGACTAAAAGGTTTAATTCAAACTGATGCTGCTATTAACCCTGGAAATTCAGGAGGACCTTTGGTTAATATGGAAGGGAAAGTAATTGGAATTAATACGGCTATGGTTATGGGAGCCCAAAATCTTGGCTTTGCTATTCCGATTAACTATGCCAAAAAAGACCTGGAAGAAGTTAAAAAATATGGAAAAATTAAAAGACCATTTTTGGGAATAAGATATATTGTTTTGAACAAAGAAATAGCTGAACAAAATAAACTACCTGTTGATTATGGGGCTTTAGTTATGAGGGAAAGGTTGGGAGAGACAGCGGTGATTAAAGGCTCAACAGCTGAAGAAGCGGGAATTAAAGAATTTGATATAATCTTAGAAATTGAAGGAGAAAAGATTACTAAAAAAAATCCCTTAGCAAATGTTTTGCAAAAATTCAAAATCGGTGAGAAGATTGATTTTAAAATCTTAAGAGAGAAAAAAGAAATAATATTGAAAGCAAAACTAGAAGAGAAAAAGTAGTATTTAAAAAGCGCACTACGAATGCGCCCACACGAATTAAAAACAGCTTTAAAGCTGTTTTTAATTCGAACTTGGTGGTCGAGGAGAATCGAACTCCCATCACCTGAGCCACAGTCAGGAGCTTTGCCATTAAGCTACGACCACCATGTGCCCTCAGGAGGAATCGAACCTCCATTCCAAGTTTAGAAAACTCGTGTTCTATCCGTTGAACTATGAGGGCAAATAGTTATTATAACTTAAAAATATCTTCTGGTCAATCTTTTTTATTCTAAAATAGTGCCTCGGAAAGGATCGGGGTATTCTTTCAATTCAGTTTCTTCAAATCTTCTCTGTCTGACCTCCCATTCATTTAATATTTTTTGGTAGATTTTTTCTTCAAATTGAAGAGGTTTTTTAATAATTTGGGGTTCTGCTTTCTCTACCAAAATACTGTATTTATAGAAAATAATACCGCCCAAAATTAGGGATACAAGCAAAAGAAATAGGAAAGTCAAAAAAGTATTCTCCCCTAAAATCCTTGGAAGCCTTTTAAAGAAGATTTTAATTTTACCTGCGAGCTGCATCTTGCGAAGCAAGGCAGAAGGCTTAAATTTTATTACCATATTACTTGGTAAAGACTTTTATCAATAAAGAGATGCTGCTATCTGCCAGAGAGAACTCTTCAAATTCTTCTGGTTTTACTTCTTTTTCAGTTAATCTCCTAATATTCAAATTAAGAATTTCTATTAAATAAGGGCTGGTTTCTAATTTTTCAAGAAATTTCTCAAAATTAGAGAGCCTCCCCTTTAAAGCCACCTGAAAGGTTATGGAAGGCCAAGGATCAGCGGCAATTTGTTTTTTTGGAGTCGAGGAGGAAATATCAATCGAAATCTGAGAATCCTTAGCAATTTTTCTCAGAAAACCAACAAGCTCAATAATATCGGTAGGAATTTCTGGCTCGATAAATAATTTATCAATTTTTTCTAAATTTTGGTAATGGGTCTGGTAAATCTTTTCAAATTTTTTCAGGTTTTCGATTTCAACCTCTAGCAAAGCTAATTCTCTTTTTTGAGAAATAAAGGTCTCAGAATTTTTTTTAATATTGTTAAACAAGGGATAAATTATTAGAAAGATAAAAATTAACCCTATTATTCCAGGGATTCCCGAGGCAAAAGTTATTTTTTTATTTAGATTCATAGTTAAAAGTAACGTCAAAATCAATGTCGACTAACTTAATCCAGACAGCTGGTGGGAAACGAATTTCTTTAAAATCTTTTTGTTTTTCAAGATTCTCTTTAAAATCAACCAAAACTTCCACAGTCGGAGAAAAACCAGAAAGGGTTATTTGTGAAGTATCCTTTTGATAAGAAAAAGAGTTTAAATATATTCTTTCAGGAATAATCTTTGAAATTCGTTCCAGAAACTCAGTTAAATTAAACTGACCTTGATAGAAAGAATCTATTTTAGAAAGGTCTTGATTAATTGAATTGAGTTTCTCTTTAAGGGCCTCACTCTGCAAAAACTCTTTTTCTCCCAAGTTTACAAGAATTTTTTGATATTCGACCTGTCCTGAAATATAAATCTTTATTGAAAATAAAATTAAAGAAAGAATGATAAGAAAAACCAGCAAGAGAATTTCTAAAATTAAAATTAGTTTAATTCTCTCTTCTTCTAAAAGTTCTTGTTTTTGTTGTGGCGGCAATAGGTTTATCATTTTTGTTTTATTCCTCTAAGACCCAGCCCTAGGGCTGTAGTATAGCTTAGCGATTTCTCATAGGGCAGCTCTGGTACCTCTTTTAAAGGTTCTGGTAAAATATTTATCCAGGGATTGCCGAGCTCCACGGGAATTTTTAATTCCGAAGAAAGAAGATTATCTAATCCTTTAAGGTTAGCTCCTCCTCCACAAAGGAAAATCTTTTCTACTTGCTTTCCATCAGAAAGTAAATGTTCATGAGAGACATGGGTTTGATAAAATCTTAAGTAGGCTCTAATTTGCTTTATTAAATTGAACAGGACGGGAATTAATGCCTCGGAAATTTCTTTTCCGATATTCTTTCTATCAGCTTTGATACCATACTTTATTTTCAGTTTTTCTGCCTCGACTAAATCAACTTTTAAACTTCTGGAAATGGCTTCAGTAAATTTTTGAGAGGAAACTGGAATGGATGAGGTAAATCTTAAAGAGTAGCCAGAAAAAATGATAAAAGTGGTTCTGCTAATTCCTAAATCAATTAAAAGAATGGGGAAAGGACTTACTCCATTTTTTACCAAAGCCCGGGAAATTGCCTGAGATTCAATTTCTAAAACTTTAGGGATAAAACCAGCTTTTTTAAGTAAAGCTACGTAAGGATCTATTGTTTTTTGGGGTACAGCTGAAATTAAAACATCGAGGTGGTCGAGATGATTGTAGAGAGGCTGAACTATTTGAAAATCTAAATAAGTTTCTTTAATAGGTAGAGGAATGTAATTTTCTGCTTCAAACCTGACTGCTTTTTTTAACTCTTCCCCTGTCATTGGAGGCATTTGAATTACCTGTAAAAAGGCTTTTTTTTCAGGCAGAGAACAAACTAGATATTTTGTTTTCAATCTTTCCCCTTTTACTTTCAAAATTGCTTCTCCAATAATCTTTGCCAGAGCTTCTTCGTCTTTAATTTCTCCCTCTTCGATTATTCCTGATTTAATCTTTGCCTCTCCAAAAGAAGCCAAACTCAAATTGTCTCTTTTCTTTTTGAGTTTGATGATTTTCAGAGATAAATCAGAAATATCCAACCCAAAACTTTCCGGTTTTAAAGTTAAAAAATTAACCATTTGCTAATTAAACTATAGCAGTTATTCTATTTCTTCCCAACTCACAATTTTAAACTCCGGACTAATATAAGGAAGGAAAGGTGGGGAGCTGTAAACTAAATCCGAATCAAAATAACTTTCTCTTTTTAAATAGCCAGAAACTACCTGGCTTCCCGAAATCCATTTAGTTCCCACCCGGCCATTGCTGATTATTGAGCCATAAATTTCTAATTTTTCCCTGAAGTTCCCGGGATAGTGATTTCTGGAAAAACGGCCTTTTTGGGCTACAAAAATTCCCCGCAATTCCATCTGGTTGGGAGACTGGGGACCAATTAAAACATTTCTCTCTCCGATTAAAACTAAGCCATCTGAGCCATCTTTAACTGAATAATCAATGTTGCCAGGTAGTATAACATCGGTATCCAGATTTGGATTAATGAGATTTGCCGCCGCAACCGTAACTTTTCCCTTCACTTCTCCCTCTGGCCAGATATTATCTTCAATAAAAATAGCTGAACAGGCTGAAGGAATAGTATAGCTCGTATAAAGATATTCATTAGTGATTGTAAAATAATCATAATGCCAACCTTCTTCAATTGAGTAAGCATAGGTTGGAGAAAACCCGGTAATTACCCAAGCTTCAAAAGTACCATTATTTTTAAATTTCAGATGATATCCCTTAGCCTGGGGATTGATATCAATAGAAGGCGGAAGATAAATTCCTCCAGATTGAGCAGAGTTTTTCATTCGGGCCAAATCAACAGTAATTCCGGTAAAGTCAAAAGGAGACACAGGAAAGCTAAATAAATCTGGGTTGCTGTTTTGGGTAGTGGTGAAGACGCCCGGGCAAACACAATTTGAACCTTCTACCCAGCAGCCGGAAGCTGTAGGACAAGGGCTACAGCCAAAAGAAGAAGTACAAATCCAATCCTCTTTAGCCGAAGTTACCAGAGATTGATTCTCTCCATCCATTCTAATACCGCCATTTGAATGATAAGGACCTCTTATTTCATGGTCAGACCCTATCCAGACATTATCGTTTAAAATATAGGAATATTTTGCCACTGATTCTCTGGCATATAAAACACTGACTTTTCTTTTCACTTGAGGATATTTATTAGTCCAGCCAGTAGAAATAATTTCTCTCTGGACAGTCTCTCCACAACTAATTGTTGAACTAATCTGGAGAGAAAATTTTCCAATCGGATTTCCCGCTGGATCAAAATAATCTTTTTCAGTCAGGCAATTTTGTTCAACTCCGTTATTAAGACACCACCGATAATAATTAACTCCGGCTTCAGCAATATGCAAGGATTCGTTCCAACCCACTCTTTGAGCAGATTGTTTCAATTGCAACAAAATAAATCCCAAAAGCCCTCCTAACAAAATCAAAAATATTACACCAAAGACTAAAACATAAACTGTGATTATTCCTTTTGTCTTCATTATATTAATTACTCTACTTTTAGGTTACGGAGTTGAACAGAAGATTTCAGCTCAAAATCTTGAGGTGGACGATTGGGATCGACATTAACTACTAAATAAACTTTCATTAATTTACTATCAATCAGCCTGGCAGGATAATCAATGATTTTGTTACCCTGGCTGTCATAATATTCAAAAATTGGCGGAACATTTCTGACGAAGGCGCTGATAATTGAAATTTCTTCTTGGTCTAAGGGATATTTAATTGGCTCTGCGGTGGGATTTGTTACTCCTTTTCTCAATTCATGAGCAAAACCTGAAATTTCCTCTGTCCAGCTGAATTCAAAATTGGCTTTCATTGAATGATTTATTTCTCCCCAATCACAAGAAGGATCAACCCTTGAAGAAGAATCGGCTAAAAACTGAATTGAATTATCGCTTGCCTGCAAAGTGACATCATATATAGTGGTCCCCTGCCAGGAACCTGCACAATCTGTGCAACCTGTTTTGCAAATATCGCCGAGTTTTATCCCATCAGTGAAAATTTCCGCATACTCATTGCTGGCACCAAAATCTCCCTCCACTGAAACTTTTACCTGGGCTGATTTTAATGTCCCCTTCAGAAAATTAGAAAAAGTAACACTACAGATTCCTCCTTGAGTATAACTACCACATTCTTGAGTTTGATTTCCGGAACTAACAGTCCCTAAAAAATATCTTACTCTTTCCACCGCACCATCTTTATCAACGTCTGAATAAAATATAAATTCCTTATCATCGGCTTTCTTAATTGGATAGGAGCCGTCATCTCCTGCCCTCGCTTCTCTAATTTCTTTGACCATTTTCTCAATTCCTCTTCGGGCTTCATCAATAGCTATTGATTGTTGCCAGGTAAAACCATGGGTTCTGTAAGCCATAACAACAAAACCTGTTACTGCTCCCATAATTAAAGTAAGAATAAAAATGGTAACCAAGGCTTCGATTAGGGTAAATGATTTCATAAAAATTATTCGACTTGTTCTAACTCCACCAGCTTTGTCGTCTCGCCTGAAACAGGGACTTGAGTCGAGAGAGACGAATATCCCTGAGCCTGAACTTCCAAATTATAAGTAGCAGCTGTCAAAGGAATAAAATAGGTTTGGCCTTTTTCATCGGTATACTGATTAGTATCATAACCCAGATCAGTATTATATAACCTTACACTGGCTGAAAAAATAGGTTCTCCAGTAGCAATATCCTGAACAATAACTAAAAGTGAGTTTTCAGCTTTTAAGATTAATCGAACATTCAGGCTGGTATCGGGCGCCAGACCCACTGGCTGGATAGTCTCAGTTCCCGGAGGAGATTCAACCCCAACTAAATCCAAACTAGGAATAAGCACTGAAAAACTATAAGAATCCCATTCTAAATTGGGAATCTCTACTTTACCGGGGCCATCAGTGGTCTGATTTTGAGAATATTTATAAATCGGATTTTCATTGACATCTAAACCAATCCTTTTTGCCCCGGTTAAAGTAAAGGTTACATTATGGACAACTGGATATCCAGCACCTTTAGCGCCTCGAGCTTCAACCATCATTGAACTTACCTTGTCAATAGAAAAACTAATTTCTGTAAGTTGTCCTTCAAGAACTATTGGATGAGGGTTTTCTGGCGTAGCAATGATTTTGCCATCATAACTTTCTCCACTGTCATAGGTTTGCCCTAAACTGTAATTTGTTTTGGAAACAACTACTTTATAAGTACCGGAGGCTAAAGAAAAGTAATGTTTTCCATCAATTGGGGTGGCAGTTTTTAAAGTTTGGTTTGTTGTTGGGTCTTTCACTTCAATTAAAGGAGAATTAACCATTACGCCATAGGCATCAAAAACTGAAGCAGAAAGTATTCCGCCAGTTTCGGCACATTCTTGCGCAAGATTCTTAGGAGCAATATCAGTAGTGAGAACAACCTCTCCTTTAAAACGGCTCGACCAAGAAACCTTCACCTCCACTTTCTTATAATCATTAGGGCAATCATCTTCGGGAGCAGCTATGCCATCGTCTGAATCTATGACGAAATCTACCCGAGTTTCAATTGTATATTCAACGTTATTAGAAGTGGTGGAGGTAGTGGCTGCCAAAATTCCCTCAGGATATCCGCCAATAACTCCGACTGATTGATAGGGCAAATTTCGAACCTGCTCTATCTGTTGATTGGTCAGGGCAGTGGCTATAATTTTAGCCTTGCTTTGGCCGACTACTTTTAATCCCAATTGATAAGCGCCGAAAATTCCCAGAAAAACAATCAAAATCAAAAAAGTTCCAACCAGAACATCGATTAGAGTAAAGCTATTTTTGGTCATTTTAACATTTAAGCATTTAACAGTGGGTTTATATGTTTAGATGTTTTACATTGCCCCCAGCATTGAATACATTGGCTGGACCATTGAGATGGCAAAAAAGCCAACCACTGCTCCAATAATAAGCATCAAAATAGGTTCTATCGCTGCTGATAAGTTTTTAGTAGCATTTCCTACCTCAGTTTCAAAAAAATCAGCCAGTTTTCCTAAAATGTCTGAAGTCTCCCCGGTCTCCTCCCCAACTTCAATCATTTGAATAATTATCGAAGGGTAAATATCTTGATAGGGTCTCAGGGATTCTGAAAGCTTACTCCCTTTTCTGACTTTCTCAGCAGATTCTGTCATTGCCTCTCGAAAATAAATATTCCCCAAGGCTGCTGAAACAATTTCTAAGCTCCTGACAATAGGAACTCCAGAAGCAAAAAGAGAGCTTAAAGTTCTGACTGTGTAGGCAGAATTAGTTTTTCTAATAATTGGGGAAATAATAGGAATTTTTAAAGAGAGAAAATCTACCATTCTCTTTCCTCTTTTTGTTTTTAAAATTATTCGAAAGACAAAGAAAAGCAAAATGGCTATCAAAATAGCGAAAAACCATTTTTCAGCTAAAAAAGTGCCAAAGGAAATTACCACTTTAGTAGTAGGAGGAAGTTCAACGTTCAACTCTCTAAAAGTTTCTGCTAATTTGGGGACAACCATAACTAACATCAAAAATCCAATGCCAAGCATCGCGCAAATGATGACGGCTGGATAAATCATTGCCCCTTTTATTTTTGATTTTAATTCATATTCTCTTTCCATCTGCTGAGTTAAAGTTTTTAAAACTTCTTCCAAAGTTCCAGCCTCTTCTCCAACTTTTACCATACTAGTAAAAACTTCAGGAAAAATATTGGGGTGTTTCTGCAAAGAGTCAGAAAAACTTTTTCCTTTGGTTATCTCTTCAGCTATATTAAATAAAGCCTTCTTGAATTTTTTACTTTTTGTCTGTAAGGCTAAAGTTCTTAAAGCCCTGGGCAAAGAAATACCAGCTGCAATCATCACCTGTAAATTTCTGGTAAACATCATTTTCTCAGTTAATGAAATTCTTCCTAAGAATGGCAAAGAGATTTTGAATTTCTTTCTTTTAATCTCTTCCCCTTCTAAACCAGCTTTAATTAAAACATAGCCTTCTTGACGAAGGGTTCTAGCCAATTCTGACTTATCTTTAGCTTCTAAAGTTCCTGATTTTGGCTCTCCTTTTAGAGATTTGGCTGTGTAAAAATATTTAGGCAATGGAGCGAGGCAACAAGTCCTCAAAGTAAATTTCGGAGGTCTGTTGGCACGGTTCCCGACGAAGTCGGGACAACAGACCGAGAACTTAGACCCCAAAATCTCGCTGGGATTTTGAGGGTCGGTACTTTGAGGCTTGGTTGCCGAGTATAATTATTCAATAATAACTCGGAGCACTTCTTCGATTGATGTTATTCCCTGGGCTGCTTTGATAAATCCGTCCTCAATCATTGTTCTCATTCCTTCTTTTTGGGCCTGGGCCTGAATTTGATCAGAGGTTGCTTCTTTAACAATTAGTTCTTTTATGGTTTCAGTAACATCTAAAACTTCAAAAATTCCAATCCGACCACTATAGCCCTCCAGACATTCCTTAGTTGGTTTTGGTCGATAAAACTCGATGTCCTTAAAGCTGGCTTTTGGTTTTACTATTTTTTCTTCTTTTAAAATTTTTAAAATCCGGTCTAAATCACAATATTTTTTCAAATTTTTTAGTTCCGATTCTTTTAGAGTGTACTTAGTTTTTTCTTTACAAAGTTTTCTGACCAGTCTTTGGGCTAAAATAATTTCAAGGGTTGAGGAAAGCAAAAATGGCTCGGTCTTCATATCGATTAATCTGGGGATGGCTCCAGCAGCATCGGTAGTATGCAAAGTAGATAAGACTAAATGGCCAGTTAAAGCGGCATTAATGGCTAAAGAAGCTGTTTCGTTATCTCTAATTTCTCCGACCATAATAACATCTGGGTCCTGACGAACCAAAGACCTGAGACCTGAGGCAAAGGTTAAACCAATTTTTGCATTAACCTGAGTTTGGTTAATCCTTGGCATTCGATATTCAATCGGGTCTTCAACAGTTGAGATATTTACTCCGGGAACATTCAGAATTTCCATCATGGCATACAAAGAGGTGGTTTTTCCGCAGCCGGTTGGTCCGGTAATAAGAATCATCCCTACCGGTTTTCTTAAATTATCCTGAACTCTTTCTAAGGATTCGTCTCTTAAACCTAATCCTTCTAAGGTAAGAGCCTTGGCGGTTTCAGGCAATAGTCTCATAACAATTTTTTCTCCGTCAAAAACCGGCAAAACCGAGACTCTAATCGAGTATCTGTAATCCTCGGTTTCTATCTTAAAACGGCCATCCTGGGGAAGTCGATGCTCGTCTAACTTTAAATTGGAGAGAACTTTTATTCTGGCTACAATCCCTGATCTAACTTGTTTCGGAAGCGTCATGGCATCATGTAAAATACCATCTATTCGATAGCGGACTATAACTTCTTTTTCCAAGGGTTCTATATGGATATCAGAAGCTCGCTGTAAAATTGCATGCTTCATTAAGGTATCGACAATCCTAATCACTGGCAATTCTTCTGCTGCTTTCAAAAGTTCTTCTTTTTCCTCAAATATTTCCTCTTCCTTTATCGGTTTAATAATCCCAGCTTCCTTTTTGATAATTTCCCCGAATTCAGCCTCGAGGGTTTTTTGGTATTGATTTAAAACGTTTTTGATTGATTGGGGAGTTGTCAGCCTTGGCAGAATTTTTAAATTTGCTGTCTTTTTAATAAATTCAATAGTTCTTAAGTCTTCCGGGTCAAGCATAGCCACTTCTAAATTATTTCCCTTTTTTCTAAAGGCGATAATATTATGACTCCTGGCAATTGGTTCGGGAATAAATTTTAGAACTTCTGGCGAGATTTTTTCTTTTTCTAAGTTTATAAAAGGAATCCCTAAAATATAGGCTTCGAGTTTAATTAGCTCTTCTTGGGCAATTAAACCATCTGAAACTAAAACATCTCCGACTTTCTGGCGGGTTTTTTCTGCTTTTTTTAGGGCTTTCTCAAACTGGTCTTTGGTAACTAAACCAGCATCCAGGAGGAAAGCTTTTAGTTGTCCTGATTCAACTCGCATGATTGAAAATATCAAATGTCAAAGCTCAAATTCCAAATCAAATCCAAAACCTAAATGTCAAAATATTTTGGTTTTTGTATTTTGAGATTTGTTTGCCATTTGGATTTTGTCCTTTGGATTTCTATTTGACTAGGGCTTTTTTAATTTTTTCTAAAACTTCTTCCAAGGTGTATTGGGCTTTCACTAAATAAGTGGTAGCTCCCAGCCCAATTGCTTTGTCAACATCTCCTATTGCTTCAAGATTGGTCAAGATAATAACCGGGATTTCTTTTGTTTCAGGGTCTTCTTTCAGTTGTTTTAAAACCTCGAAACCGTGGACTTTGGGCAAAATTAAATCTAATAAAATCAGGTCGGGTTTTTTAGTCTTAGCCATTTTCAGCCCTGTTTCTCCGTCTAAGGCTGAAATCATCTCATAACCCTCTTGGCTTAAAATTTCTCCAAAGGTTTTTTGGAGTGCAGATTCGTCTTCAATAAATAAAATTTTTTTCATATTTTTTATTTGATTGGTAAAGTAAACCAGAAGGTCGACCCAATTCCCTCTTGGCTTGAAAATCCAATTTTTCCCCCTGATTTTTCAACAATGGCTTTGGCAATATAAAGACCTAACCCTGATCCCTGGGTTTGATATTTCAAGACATTATCTGCCCGGAAAAATTTTTGGAAAATATATTTTTTATCTTCCTTAGGAATACCTACGCCATTATCTGCAATTTCAAAACAAAGATTCCTCTTTTTCTTCTCAAGTTTTATTTTGACTTCACCTTTATCTTTAATATAACGAATGGCATTGTCTAAGAGATTTCCAATTACTAATCTAATTTGAGAGGGATCGGCAAGAATCTCTGGTAAATCCTCCTCACTTTTGAATTTTACTTCAATATTTGAGGATTGAATAAGAGGTTTAAATTCTAAGATTAAATTTTTTATTAAATTCTCTAAAGAAAACTCCTGCTTTTTTAATGGAAGAGTTCTTTGTTCAATTCTTGAGACGGTTAATAAATCTGAAATTAACTCCTCCATCCGACCACTATTTTCTTTTAAAATCTTAAAATATTTCGTTTGTTTTTCTTCAAACTTGCCAATTCTGCCCGACATTAAAAGCTCAATCGCCCATTTTAAATTAGAGAGGGGACTTCTTAATTGATGAGAAGCTACACTGATAAATTCTGATTTCATTCTATTCGCCTCAGCCAATCTCTCAAAGCCCTGAATTATAATAAAAGCAATAATAAACAAAATCGCGGTTAATAAAAGTACAATCAGAGCTATTAGGGCAGGGTCTTCAATATAGCGGTTACCTATGGCATAGGCAATGACGGCTGTTCCAATAATAATTGTTCCCATTATTAAAAAAAGAAATTGGGGACACTGCCAAACAGAAAGGCCGTATCTTTTACACTGAGCAAAAATATTTAATTGGGCTAAAACTTTCTTGAATTTCACTAATCCCATTGTAGCATATTTGAAAAACAAGTGAAAATATGCTAAATTATAGAATGCGGGGTGTGGTGTAATGGTAGCACGAGTCTTTTGGGAAGATTTAGTCCGAGTTCGAATCTCGGCACCCCGACGCGGGTGTAGTTTAGTGGTAAAACTTCACTCTTCCAAAGTGAGATCGGCGGTTCGACTCCGCTCACCCGCTCCAACTCAAAAGCCGCGGAAATATCCGTGGCTTTTGTTTAAACCTTTAACAATTACTTTGCGTATTCTATCACTCTGCTTTCTCTAATAACATTGACTTTAATTTCTCCGGGATATCTTAGTTCTTCTTGAATTCTTTTGGCGATATCTTTAGCTATTTTTTTTGCCTGGAAGTCATCTATCTTTTCTGGTTTTACGAAAACTCTAATCTCTCTGCCGGCCTGAATAGCATAACTTTTTTCTACCCCGACAAAAGAATTGGCAATCTGCTCTAATTCACCCAATCTTTTAAGATAACTCTCTAAGGTATCTTTTCTTGCTCCTGGTCTGGCCCCAGAAACCTGATCAGCAACCTGAACAATTATTGCCTCTAAACTTTCATAGGGATATTCTTCGTGATGAGATTTCATAGCTGAAATTACTTCTTTCTCTACTCCAAATTTTTCTAAAATTTTAATGCCAATATCAGTATGGGAGCCTTCAACCTGATGGTCAACGGCCTTGCCAATGTCATGGAGTAACCCTGCTTTTTTACAAACCTGAATTTTTCCCCCAATTTCAGCAGCCAGAGCCGAAGCTAGAAGGGAAACTTCAATAGAATGAAGTAAAACATTCTGGCCGTAGCTGGTTCGGAAACGTAATCTCCCTAACAATTGAATAATCTTTGGGTCAAGGCCAACAAACCCTGCGTCATAAAGAGCTTTTTCTCCGGCTTCTTTTATTTGAGAGGATATTTCCGATTCTGCCCGCGAGACCGTCTCTTCAATCCTGGCTGGCTGAATCCTGCCATCTCTAATTAGCTTTTCCAGGGCTACTTTAGCAATCTGCCTTCTAATCGGGTCAAAGCCCGAAATAACCACTGCTTCCGGAGTTTCATCAACTATTACTTCCACACCGGTTAATTTTTCAAAAGCTCTAATGTTTCTTCCTTCTTTACCAATAATTCTTCCCTTAATTTCTTCTGAAGGTAAAGCTAAAGTTGTGGTAGTAATTTCCTGAGCCTGGGAAATGGCGCATTTCTGAATAGATAAAGCTAACAATTCTTTGGCTTTTTTTTCAAATCGCTCCTGTCCTTCTGCTTCTAATTTTTTTATCCTTTCAAAAATTTCTTTCTGGGATTCTTTTTCCAGATTCTCAAATAACTCTTCTCGCGCCTCTTTCTTGGAAAATCCAGAAATCTTTTCTAAATTTTCATCAGCTTTCTCTTTTAGACTTTCTAAAGTTTGTTTTATTCCTCTGAGTTTTTCTACCTTTTGGCGAAATTCAGCTTCCTTTTTCTCATAATTTGAAAGTTTCTCATCTAAAATATTTTCTCTCCTTAGTAAAAGTCTTTCTGTTTTAAAAAGTTCATTTCGCCTTGCATCTGCTTCTTTTTTAGCTTTCTCTAAAATCTGGGAGGCCTTTCCCTTAGCCTGGGCCAAAAGAGTTCCAGTCTCATTTTTTGCCTGAGAAATTCTTTTTTGAATTTTTGCTTCTAAGGTGTCGTAATCTCTTCTGGCAATTGACTGACGAGCATAGTAACCCAAAACAACTCCTATTACCACAGAAACTATGCCCACTAAAAGTGGAATAAATTGATTCATATTTTGAAAATGGAATTTGAATATTTAACATTTTAATTAAGAATTCAATGCTAAAGATATCAAAAGCCCAAAGTTAATTTTTCTAAATTCAGCTTAGCAAAAACCACTCCAAAAGTCAAAAACCCTAGGGTTTAGCCACTAGGGTTTAGGGTTTAGAGTATTCGCTATTTTAAAATGGCGCAATCTCTTTCCATATGGGAAGAGGAAGCTGACTGTTTAAAGTTTTAGTGCGAGAACAGGAGAAACCATCAGAATCAGTAACTCTGAGAGTAATGTCTTTTTCGCCGGTGGAAGAGAATTCGGCTGTTGGATTTTGCTCATTAGAACTGTCCGGGCTGCCATCCTGGAATGTCCAGGACCAGCTTTTCTTGGTAGTTCCTCCATAGACAATTGATTCGTCAACAAATAAAACATCTTCATTAACGCTTGGTTTAAATGGAGACCAGCTAAAGTCAATTTCTGGATAGGCATGTGTTGGGATGGTAAAGCTGGGACCTGAAATCCAGTTAGAATCAGCATCCTTTGAATCCCAGACCTTTAATCTCCAATAATATGTATTGTTATATTCCAATTTACCCAAGATGGTGGCATAGGAATTAGAGTTAGATGTTACTTTTCCAGAATCATCTTCTGGTGAAGAGAAATTACTATTGTTATCTACCTGAACTCGGTAGGCAGATTGAGTGTCTCCAGGGTCAGGGTCAGTAAAGGTCCAGGAGAAAATGCTAGCTGGCCCGGAAAGACAATAATCTGGTTGGACTACCTTAAGGTTAGTAGCTGAGGGAGGCTGATTGATAACAGGTACTGTAACAGTTACTGTTGTTGAACGGGAAATAGTGCCGCTAGGCCCGGTGCAACTCATTGAGTAAGCAGTGGTAGTAATAGGGCTAACCGCTTTACTGCCAGAAGTTGGCGCTGAGCCTGATAAGCCGGCTGTCCAGCTACAACTTGTTGTATTAACAGAAGACCATTGAAGAGTTGAGAATTGACCCTGGATAATTGAAGAAGGATTAGCAGTTAAATTAAGAATAGGAGAGGAGACACAGGCGGGGTCAGCCTCGCATCGAGATTCAGAACTACAGCCTGAAGGAGTACAGGTACGAGTTTGCTGTCTTTGGGTAGCAGAACAACTGCCTCCGCCGCAGGAACGGTTAACCCAGCTTGTGCAAGAACAACCACAGGCGGGGTCAGCCTCGCATCGAGATTCAGAACTACAGCCTGAAGGAGTACAGGTACGAGTTTGCTGTCTTTGGGTAGCAGAACAACTGCCTCCGCCGCAGGAACGGTTAACCCAGCTTGTGCAAGAACAACCAGTTCTTTTATAGCCAGTACAGTTTGGACAATCATAACTATTCCAGGTTCCAATTCTCTCATAGCCGGGCTTAGGACTAACATTTTGACAGGAACAATCAGGCCAGGCAACAGAAGCTGTGCCGTGGCTCAAGCAAGTGTGTCCACAATCTTGTCGATAATTTGACCAAGTGCCGCAGTTCTCATAACAAGAGCCACCCGAGCAACCTCTACTACACCATCTCCTTTGCTGCCAACCGCCTAAATAACGGTATTCGTAACCACTCGTCCCGCAATCTTCTTGATAATAGGTATAAATACTATCGTCCCTGCAATAACTTCCTGAGCAACCTCCGGAATAGACTACCTTCTTATAAACCTTATTCCCGGAGCAGTAATAACTATCGGTGTAAGTTCTTGGGCCACAGTATTGCCAATTTTTCCACATGAAATCATACCGACATCCCACCCACAAAAAGTTGTCACACCATCTCTCTGTCCAGTGTCTTTGGAGCCAATTACCTGAACAACGGTAGGGGGAAAATCCCAAATCTTCTTCCTTTGTCCAGCCAGTCGTGCCACAGGACTCATAACTCTCATGAGCGTAACACAGACTATGAGCACAGTTAACCCATCCCTTACAGAGCCGACTGCTACTAACACATATACTATAATCTCCTTCTTGCTCAAAACAATACGTACCATATGAAGTAAGATTATGTCCACAAATATTATCGCTACTCCCTAATGCTGGGCGACAATGGAATCCAGCGAGTCTGGAACAATAAGAGCAGTCTTCACAATCTGAATCATCCCAACACCACCCCTCCGCTGGCATGCATGCCCCTTCTGAACAGCCTAAATCACCACAATCTTCAACTTTTTCTTCCTTAAAATAAGCATCTTCATAGCATTGACCTCCCGAACATGTTCCCCCAAAACAAGGTCTCTTATGCCAAACATCACCGTCTTTACAATAACTATTCATCCAAGCTCCGCATTCCTCATCTGAGCCGCAATTTTCTACCCAAACATCATAGGTAGTACTCGCCCGGCAAGCATCGTCTGAGCAACCTCCAGAGCAGGTATATGTCTTCCAACGGTGGTCTCCTCTACAATAATAAGTGGCAGAGGTACAGGTCCTTGAGCCACAGTCTTTTACAGTATAATAATAGGTACTATCACTCCGGCAAGAAGTTCCTGAGCAACCTCCGGAATAGACTACCTTTTTCTTGAGTGTGTCTCCGGAACAGTAATAAGTAGTGGTGGATGTCCTTGAGCCGCAGTTTTTTGATAAATAACTGTAGTTAATAGTCGGCTGGCAAGAAGTTCCTGAACAGCCTCCGGAGCAACTATATTTATACCAGAGGTTGTCTCCACTACAATAATAAGTGCGAGAGGTACAGGTTCTTGAGCCGCAGTTTGTTACAGTATAATAATAGGTACTAGTGCCCTGGCAAGAACTTCCTGAGCAACCTCCGGAATAGACTACCTTTTTCTTGAGTGTGTCTCCGGAACAGTAATAAGTAGTGGTGGATGTCCTTGAGCCGCAGTTTGTTACAGTATAATAATAGGTACTAGTGCCCTGGCAAGAACTTCCTGAGCAGCCCCCGGAATAGACTACCTTTTTCTTGACATAGTTTCCGGAGCAGTAATAAGTAGTGGTGGATGTCCTTGAGCCGCAGTTTGTTACAGTATAATAATAGGTACTAGTGCCCCGGCAAGAATTTCCTGAGCAGCCCCCGGAATAGACTACCTTTTTCTTGACATAGTTTCCGGAGCAGTAATAAGTAGTGGTGGATGTTCTTGAGCCGCAATTGTAATATTTTTGACAAGAACCACACCAGCCAGAAGAGCTACAATATTTCCTTTGACGATAGTTACCAGAACAAGGACAGTCATAGCTATAATAATAATATGCGCTACAGTAATTGAGACGATAAGTAACCGAAGAAAGCTTAATGTTAACCAGGCCATCCCTTAAGGATTTGTCAAAAGACCAATCAGCCCTTAAGGGTATAAGAGCTATCAAAAAAGCAAAAACTATAGAAATAAGAATTATTTTCTTATTCATCTATTACGCGAACGTTAGTAAAGCGTGGAGATGAGCAAAGCTCATCGACTTTTCTAATAAATTTTCACAGGCAATTATTTTACTCTGCCGGTATCAAATCCACTGGCGATACCCGAACATCGGCTCCCTCTATAGCATAATCTGCTTCTAAATTCAAAGAAATATAAACATTATCATCTGCTTTAATCTCTTCAAAACTTATTTCTTTTTGGCCCAGGTTGTATTCTTTTCCCCCGGCAGTACTAATTGTGCCCGTTATTTCCTCTTTGGCAGCTCCGGCTGGCAAGATATAATCAGAAATAATTTTTGCGTCTTCGGCAATCGGAACTACTAAAGAAGCTGTTTCCTGTCCCTCTTCCGTAAATCCTGCAACAGTTAAATTACGACCAGATATTTCTTTCACTACACCGCTAACAGAAAGATTCCACCGAATCGCTTCTGATGCCAACAAAGAATCTATTTTTTCTGCTACTGTTCCTTTCTTCGTTCCTGGAGTTATTCCTTGGCTTCCCGCATTCAAGCCAATATAATAACTTATCCCTATTAAGAAAACAGCGATGATAATAGCAATGACAATAGCGATTTTTTTATTCATAATTTTTTTAATCTTTAATTATTATTTTGGGTTTTCGACCTTTGGAAATCTTACTTTATTTATTATACAATTATACCATAATTATTATATCATAATTACAAACTATACTATATGTCAATATCATTATATATGTCAATATCATTATATCACAATTAAAAAATAAAAGGCTTGTGGATAACTCAAAGAACATTCGTTCTTCTCCGTCCTTCGCTGCGGCTCGGGTAACTAAAGAACTATATTTTATTGCATTTTTAAACGGTATTTAATTAAATAATCTTTTTAAAAATTTTTGTAAAAAGAGGTAACACTTCTGTATTACCTCTTTTTTGAATTATTCATTCTACTGATAGTGACAAATCTTCTGGTGCCGATACATTAACATAAACTCCTTCTACGGGGCATCCCGACAGAATTACTTGCATCTGGTTTAGCAAAACAAATACCTTATCTCCTTTTTTTATTTCCTCAAAGGCAATTTCCTTTTCCCCTAAAGTGACTTCTACATTTTCGCTAATCGGAACTGCTACCATTTTTTCATTAAATCGGATGACAAGAACGTTTTCAAAGGTTTCTTCCACTATACCAGCAATACTGAAGCCGCCCAAAAATTCTTCTGAATCTATTAGAGAACTTACTTTTTGCAGCTTTTCCGTTTCTAGTGTTTTTTCCATTTCTAGTTCTTCAGGATTTTTAGCAGGAGTTTCGGCCTCAGTTCGATTAAACAACCATTTAAATCCGGAATCATGACCGATACCTATTGGCACCAATACTATTAAAAGAACAATAATTCCAACAATTCCTGTAATTAATATTTTTCTTTCCATTATTATCATCCCTCTTTTCTTTCCATATAAAATTTTAAATATTTCACTAACTGAATTCTACACTCTTTTAGAGAATTTGTCAAGTGCTTTGATCTAATCTGTCTCCCCTCTTATTAGGGCTCGTTCGGCTCGAACAAAGAGTAGAGAGAAGTAGCTCAATGACTCGGATATTTGAATAAACTTGAATAAATAAGTTAGAGAAAAATCAGAGAAAAATCAGAGAAAAATCCCTGAATCTTAGATAAGATTCAGGGATTTTTATTCTTTTAGCCATCAGCGGCATAGTCCTACGTTATCCTTTCTTATTTAATTTCCTTACGAGTCTTAAAGTCTGATCATCAGCGATGTTAACAAAATAACAAACACTGATAATAAGCAAAGCAAGACCAATAATAAGCAAATTAAACCCTAAATACCGAATTAGTCCTGGAGGACAGATTAATATCATAAAACCAGCTACTAACCAGGCTAAACCACCGAAAATTCCTAAACGTGACAAAAAAGACTTCCTATGTAAATCATCCATTCCTTTCACCTCTATCTTTCTTAATTAATATTTTTCTTCTCATTATGATTCTTCTTTTCTTTCTATATTAACTTTTAAACATTCTAATAAGATATTACACTCTTTTAGAGAATTTGTCAAGCGGAAGCCTTAAAAGAGTGGAGCTTCAAAAGAAAAAGCCGAGCGGTTTTTCAGAAACTACTGGATACCACTCGGCTTTCTAATAGTTAAGTTGTATAAAGTATTTACTCTATTATTCTTTAGTCTTTATTACTTCATCAATAATTCCATACTCCTTAGCTTCCTCGGCTGACAAATAAAAATCTCGGTCAGTGTCTTTTTCAATCCTTTCTAAGGGTTGACCGGTATGTTTGGCTAAGATTTTATTTAACTTTTCTTTTATTTTAATAATTTGTTTTGCCGTAATTTCAATCTCCACCGCCGCGCCGGTAACTCCGCCAGCCACCTGATGAAGTAAAACCTCAGCATTGGGCAGGGCAAAACGCTTTCCCTTCTCTCCGGCAGCCAGTAAAGTCGCCCCCATTGAACCTGCTAATCCAAAGCAAACAGTAGAAATAGGGCATTTAACGTATTGCATAGTATCGTAGATTGCTAAACCTGCAGTAACCGATCCTCCCGGAGTATTAATATAAAGCTGGATATCTTTGTTAGGATTTTGACTGGCTAAAAAAAGCATTTGGGCAATAGCCGAATTAGCCACAACATCAGTGATGGGACCGGCCAAAAAAATAATTCTTTCTTTTAAAAGTCGGGAGTAAATATCATAGGCTCTCTCTCCGTGTTGAGATTTTTCGATGACGGTTGGGATTAAAACCATAAATTTATTTAACAAGACTTTCTAAAAATTGAAAAGTTTTATTATTTCTGATGACACTTTCACTATAATCTTTTAATTGGTTCTGGTCAAGATGAGGATAAATTTTTGAAATTTTATCTATCTCTTCTTTTATTTCTTTTTCTGAAACCTCAATATTTTCTCTCCTTTCAATTTCTTTCAAGACCAGAGAGTTTTTGATTTTTCTTTGAGCTTCCGGCAAAAAAGAGTCCAATAATTCTTTTCCGGTCTTATTTATTTTAGATAAGTAATCCTCGAATTTAATCTGAAGCATTTGGGGAACTTGCTGTTTTAAACTCTCAAGCATTCGCTTTTTTTCTGATTCTACTAAAACTTCGGGAATCTCAATCTGAGAATTTTCAGCTATTTTATCTAAGATTTCTTGGCGGATTCTTTCTTTTTCAATCCTCTCTTTTTCTGCTCTTAATCTTTCAATTTCTTCTTTAGCAACTACAACTTCCCTTTTTTTAACTTGAGAAGCAATCTGTTTGTAATCTGGCAATTTGACTTCGGGCAAAACCGAAATTTTGACCTTAAATTCAAAGGGATTTCCAGGAACCAGTTTTAAAACTTCAATTTCAGGTTTAGAGATAGCTTCAATTTTATTTTCCGAAATTGCCTTGAAGTAATTTTCTTTTATTGCTTGATTAGCAGCCGTTTCCAAAACTCTTCCCGGGCCAATTTCCTTTTCAACTATTTCCTTTGGCGCCATACCTTTGCGAAACCCTTTAATTTCAAGCTCTTTACCTAAATCCAAAGTTGCCTTTTCAACAAAATTATTAAATTCTTCAACCGGAATCCTGACTAAAATTTCAATTTGAGACTTTGGCAGTTTTTTAATTGAAGTTTCCATTTACAAGAAGAAAGGAAGAAAAATTAAAGAGATTATACCAACTAATTTTATTAGAATATTTAAAGCCGGCCCCGCAGTATCTTTCCAAGGATCCCCCACTGTATCGCCAACTACTGCAGCTTTGTGGGCTTCCGAACCTTTGCCGCCCAAATTACCAGCCTCAATGAATTTTTTAGCGTTATCCCAGGCTCCTCCGGCATTAGCCATTAGCAAAGCCAATAAAAATCCAGTAATTAGACTGCCAGCTAAAACTCCCCCTAAGGCTTCGGCTCCTAAAATAACCCCTACTAAAATCGGAGTCAAAATAACCAAAATCCCGGGTAAAATCATTTCTTTTAAGGACTTTTTGGTGATTAAATCCACGCACCTGCCATAATCTGGCTCAACTCTTTCTTCCATTATTCCGGGAATTTCTCTAAATTGCCTTCTTACTTCTTTCACTACTGCCTGAGCCCCCCGGCTTACTGCCTTTAGAGTTAAGGAACAAAATAAAAAACAAAGCCCAGCTCCGATAAAAAGACCGGCAATTACTTTAGAATCTAAAAGACTAATTATTTGAAGATTAGCTGTTTCAAAATAGGTGCTTAGCCAGGCCAAAGCCACCAAGGCCGCTGACCCTATGGCAAACCCTTTTCCGGTAGCGGCAGTAGTGTTTCCTACTGCATCCAAAGCTTCAGCTCTCTGGCGAACTTCTTCTTCCAAGCCGGCCATCTCTGAAATCCCGGCGGCGTTATCAACAATGGGACCGTAGCAATCTGTAGATAAGTTTATTCCCAAAACTGCCAAAATTCCTACCGAAGCAATGGCAATTCCATACAGACCGGCAAAATGATAAGCAATTATAGTGGCAATGGCTACTCCCAGCACTGGCAAGGCAACGCTTTTCATTCCTACTGCCATTCCTTCAATAATTACCGTCGGAGCGCCAATTTGAGAAGCCTTGGCAATGTCTTTCACTGGTTTCTTTTCCGCTGAAGTATAATATTCTGTGCTCTTGCCAATCAAAAAACCATTTCCCAGACCGGCCAAAAGCGCCCAGAATAGTCCAATCTCCTCAAAGAAATTTGAAATTATGAAGTAAGCAACCACAGCCATTAAAACGTTAGCCACAATCACCCCTCTTTCCATCGCTTTTCGGATTTGCTCAGTTTGTTCTGGAAATGGTTTTTTCTGAAGGTCTTTGGAAATTTTTACAAAAAAGCTACCAATAATCGAACTCAAAATTCCAGCTGATGCTAAAATTAAAGGTAAAAAAAGACCTTTTTCTCCAAATGCCACCACTCCAATAACTATTGCCGCAATAATGGCGGAAACATAGGACTCAAAAAGGTCAGAACCCATTCCGGCAATATCTCCCACGTTGTCTCCGACATTGTCAGCAATTACTGCCGGGTTTCTGGGGTCATCTTCGGGAATTCCCTTCTCAATTTTTCCTACTAAATCTGCTCCCACATCAGCTGATTTAGTAAAAATCCCCCCTCCCACTCTCATAAAAAAGGCAACCAGAGAAGCACCGAAAGCATAACGAAGTAAAAGATGAGTATCTTTAAACAAAAGCCAAATTACTGATATTCCCAATAAGCCCAGACCAACTACCAAAAAACCCATAACCTTTCCTCCAGAAAAAGCAATCTGAAAACTTTTTGGGAAATTCGTTCTGGCGGCATTAGCTACCCGGGAATTTGCCCGGGTGGAAATCATCATTCCGATAAAACCGGCTAAACTTGATACTCCCCCTCCAATCAAGAAAACAAAAGCTGCTGAAAAACTCCTTGTCATTAAACCGAGTAAGAGAGCAATCAAGGCAAAAACCAGAGCCATTATCTTAAATTCCCTTTTTAAAAAAGCTCCCGCTCCTTGCTTAATGGCCTGAGAAATTTTGACCATTTTCTCAGAACCAGAAGAGGCCTGATTTATTTTCCGAATCAAAAAGAGGACAAAAACTATAGTAAAAAGAGAGACAATGATGGGAAGATACAACATAATAAAGGTATAGTCCTGTCGGTATCAAATACCGACAGGTTCAATTGGTTATTTTTTAGCTGGTTTTTTCTTCTTGGTTTCTTTTTTTTCTTTAACCTTTGACTCTTTCTTTTCTTTCTCGCCTTCTTCTTTCTCGCCTTCCGGACTTCTGACATCAATCTTCCAGCCAGTTAGTTTGGCAGCCAATCTAACATTTTGGCCATCTCTACCAATGGCTAAAGATAATTGCTCTTCAGGGACAATAGCTACCGCTTTATTTTTAGGCTCAATTTTAACTTCCAAAACCTTGGCCGGAGAGAGGGAGTTGGCAATGAATTTTTCTGGTTCTTCAGAATATTCAATAATATCTATTTTTTCTCCACCAAGTTCTGAAATTACCGCTCCAACTCTGGTCCCTTTTTGCCCAACCGCTGACCCTATTGGATCGATTCCTTCAGTTTCAGAAAAAACCGCAATTTTTGACCGAGACCCAGCCTCCCTGGCAATCGACTTGATTAAAACTTGCCCGGTTGAAATTTCCGGAACTTCCAATTCAAAAAGCTTAGAAATTAGTTTAGGATAGACCCTTGATAAAAGTACCACCGGCCCTCTCGGGCTTTCTTCAACTTTTAGAATATAGACTTTAAGCCTTTGGCCAGGCCGATAAAATTCTCCAGGAACCTGTTCTTCTCTTGGCAATACTCCCAAAGTTTTGCCAATGTCTAAAAAGATGTTCCTTCCCTCGATTCTCTGAACAATTCCAGAGATTATTTCTCCTTCCTTTGACTTATATTCTCCAAAAATTGCCTCCCTTTCCGCCTCCCTAATTTTTTGTAAAATCACCTGTTTTGCTGTCTGGGCAGCAATCCGACCATAATCTTTATGAATCTTTAAAACCATCTCTAATTCTTTCCCTAGTTTAATCTTTGGCTTTATTTCCTTCGCCTCTTTTAGCATAATATGTTTTTCTGGATTAAAACGGAGCTTTTCTTTAGCCGATGGTTCTTTCTCATTCTTTTTTTTTCTAAGTTTTGGTGGTTGGTGGGTGGCGTCCAACTCCTCCTCAGAAAGAATCATTGAATCATCTACCACTAATTTTACTTGCCAAAATTTAACTTCGCCTGATTCCGGGGAAATCTTAGCCCGAATGATCTGGCCTCTCTTTCCATAATCTTTTTTATAGGCAGCGGCATAAGCCTGCTCAATAGTTTCGATGACTTTTTCTTTAGAGATTCCTTTTTCCTCAGCAATCTGGGAAATTGCCAAAGTAAAACCTTTGAGATCTATGTCTTTATTTTGAGATGGTTTAGAATTCATATTCATATTCATAAAAATAATGTCCGTTTCCAACGGACAGAAATTCCAAATTTATCAACACTTTTTTTAGTTTAGGAAAAAGAGATATTATTGTCAACCCCCACACTTATGCATAGGTGTGGGGGTCAAGCCCCGATCACATTTTGAATATGACGGATTTTAGCTTTCTTTAAGCCTAAATCAATTTTAATTGCCACTACATCAATTTGCCACTTAGATTCCAGAGGAATTTTCTTTTCTGAAAGCCAATCTTGGGCTATTTTTATTAATTGTTTCTGCTTCTGAAAATTAACCTTTTCTTCGGGTGAAATTACAGAGGCCCGTCCTCTGTCACTTTTAGCCAGGGTTTTCACCTCGATAAAATGAATATTATCATCTTTTTGGGCTATTATATCAATCTCTCCCTTTTGAGGTCCCTGAATCCATTTTCTGGAATAATTATTATCTAAAATTTTATAGCCCTTTTTCTCAAGATAATCTGAAGCAATTTTCTCTCCTAATACTCCTAATTGTTTTGGATTCATGGTGGACCTGGGCAGATTTGAACTGCCGTTTCCGCGATGCGAACGCGGCGTTCTTCCACTGAACTACAGGCCCGGTCGGGCTGTCCGGATTTGAACCGGAACTAAATTCTCCCGAAGAACTCGTGCTACCATTACACTACAGCCCGCAAATATTTGCTTTTTGATTTTTTATATTACCCAATACTTTTGCTTTGTCATCTCATCTTTTTTCATCTCTAATTTTTCTCTTCCTTCTCTTGATTTTTGAGCTTTCTCTTTTAATTTCTCATCTGACAATTTAGCTAACTTCTTAATTTCCTTTTCTAAAAAATCTTTTTTATTTTTTTTGGGGTCAGCTAGTACATAACCCAGCAAAATATCTAAAACCAATCCTATTTTAGGGCCACCGGGAATATTTAAAATCTTCATTACATCCTCCCCATTTACTTTCAGCATCTTTACTGAAATTGGATCCTGGGAAACTTTCTCAATAACGTATCTTAAGTGTCTTAATTTATAGGGTTCGGCTTTTGGACAACCAGAACCAATCCGATCAGCCATCCTCACTTGCAATAATTCTTCCATATTCTCTGGTCCAACCTGACGAACCAATCTTCTAACCGAACTCTCCCCAACTTCTGCTGGATGATAATAGAAAAGATGATATCTGACAAGTTTGGCAATTTTTTCAATATCTTTTTTGGGAAATTTTAAGCGATTTAATATCTGCAAAGTCATTTTTGCCCCTAAAATTTCATGGCCATAAAAAGTGGCATTTAGTCCCTTACCTCTTTTGGCCCGGGGTTTGGCAATATCATGGAATAAACTGGCCAATCTGACATATTTGTTAAAATCCCGTTTAGCTGCATATTTTAAAGACAAAAGGCTATGCTCATAGCAATCATAAATATGATGCTTATTTTGGATTACTTTATAGCCCTCTTCTAATTCAGGAATAATATATTTTAGAAGGGAAAGTTTTCTCAAAAGCTCTAAACCATCAGCTGCTTTTTCATTCATAATAATTTTTAAAAATTCATCTCTAATTCTCTCTCTAGAAATTGCCTGAAGCCAGGGGGCATTTTTTTTAATAGCCTGGGCGGTTTTTGGTTCAATCTTCCACCCTTCAGCCAGGGTTACCGAAAACCTTACCGCTCGCATCATCCTCAGAGCATCCTCGGAAAATCTTTCTTCGGGATCACCAACTGCCCTAATGGTTTTATTTTTAAGGTCTTTTTGGCCTCCAAAAGGATCACTAAGTCTGTCGGTATCAGATACCGACAGACTTAGGGCCATGGCATTAATAGTAAAATCTCTTCTCGCTAAATCCTCTTTTATGGTCTTAGCCCAGCGAATTTTATCAGGATGTCTTTTATCTGTATATTTCTCATCAATTCTATAGGGAGTAATCTCAATTTCTTTTAATTTTTGGTTTTTACTACCTGTTAAAACAGTAACGGTACCAAATTTGTTATCACTAAAACTCCTCAAAAAAATCTTGCCAATTTCTCCGGGTTTAGCATTAGTGGCCACATCCCAATCTTCAGGCGTAATTCCCAAAAGTAAATCCCGAACACAGCCTCCAACAATATAGGCCTCAAAACCAGCTTTTTTTAGCTTATCAATAACAAATTTTACTTCTTTTGGCGCGGGGTTCATATTTTTATCTTAACTCAAAAATTGCTTTTTTTCAATTATTTTGATAAGATAAATTTAGTTGCCCCCGTGCCCCCGTGGTATAATGGATAACACGACACGCTTCGGACGTGTAGTTGAGGGTTCGAGTCCTTCCGGGGGCACTATACTATTATATGAAAAATCAAAAATCAAAAATCAAAAATCAAAAATTGGCTTTACTGTTTTTAATTATTTTTTTAGGAAGTTTATTTTCCCCTTTAGTTAGCTTGGCTTTAAATAGTTATCAAGTAGACGACACAACAGTTTATTATGAAGGGCTAATTCCCTGCGGAAAGTCTAAAGATATACCACTGGCACCAGGAGAGTCAGAAGAAGTAAGAATGCCCTGCCAATTATGTCATTTCTTTGTGATGTTTGATGGAATTGTCGATTTTGTTCTGAAACTGGTTATTGTAATTGCGGTTTTAATGTTGACCATTGGCGGGTTTATGTTCCTTTTTGCCGGAGGAGACCCGGGAATTTTAGCTAAAGCGAAATCCATTTTAACCTCAGTAGCCATAGGTCTGGTCATAATCTTTGGCGCCTATCTCATTATTGGAACAATCTTACAAGTTATTGGATTAAGTGACTGGACAAAAGAAATTTATCAAAATTGGTGGAAAGAGGGTATTTTTCAAATTGAATGCAATAAAACCTTAAAAATTGCCCCCATAGCTTAATTGGTGAAGCAGATCCCTCTTAAGGATAAGATTCCAGGTTCGAGTCCTGGTGGGGGCACAAAAAGGCAAATTGCCTTTTTATTTTTTAAGTTATACAATGAAATTAATATGTTAACTTCTAAAGAAAAAGAAGAATTGATCAAAAAATATAAACTTCATGAAACAGACAGCGGTTCTCCCGAAGTTCAGATTGCTTTGCTTTCAGAAGAAATTAAAAGATTACTTTTGCATTTGAAAAAGCATCCTAAAGATTTTCATTCAAAAAGAGGTTTGTTAAAAATGGTCAGCCAAAGAAGAAAGTTTTTAAATTATTTAAAAGAAAAAGATAAAAAGAGGTATAATAAAATTATAAAAACAATAGGACTAAAAAAATAAGATGGTTATAAAACATATTGGTCAAAGAGTAGGAGTTCTAATCGATGTTCAGAACCTTTACCATTCTGCCAAAAATCTCTATAAAGCCAGGGTTAATTTTCGGGAAATTTTAAAATCAGCTGTTAGTCAGAGGAATTTAATTCGGGCCTTTGCTTATGTTGTTAGAACAAAAAGCAGAGAGGAAAAACCTTTTTTCGAGGCTTTAACCAAATTAGGAATTGAGACCAGGGTCAGAGATTTACAAGAGTTTTACGGCGGTTTAAAAAAAGCTGATTGGGATGTTGGAATTACTGTTGATGCTATAAGAATTGCTTCCAGTGTTGATACCGTTGTCTTGGCCTCAGGGGATGGCGATTTCATTCAGTTAGTTGAGTATTTAAAAAATCGGGGGAAAAGAGTAGAAATTATTGCTTTTGGCAGATCGGCTTCAGCTCGCCTAAAAGAAATAGCTGATGAATTTATTGATTTAGAAAAAAATCCAGAAAAATATTTACTTAAGAAATAATAATGGACAATAATTTTAAATTAGAGTTGGGTGGACGGGAACTTACCGTTGAAATCAAAAATCTGGCCGAACAAGCTAATGGCAATATTTTGGTCAGCTATGGTAATACTTTAGTCTTAGCCACTTCTGTAATGTCAAAATCTAAAAGGGAAGGAATAGATTTTTTTCCTCTGACTGTTGATTACGAAGAAAGATATTATGCTGCCGGCAAAATTCGCGGCCCCAGGTACATCAAAAGAGAAGGTCGGCCTTCAGACGAAGCCATTTGCGCAGCCAGATTAATTGACCGAGCCATTCGCCCAAGATTTCCAGAAAATTTGACCCGAGAAGTTCAGGTAATTAACACTGTCCTTTCCTGGGACGCCGAGAACGACCCTGATGTTATTGGACTAATCGCTACATCCCTGTCTCTTTCAATTTCTGACATCCCCTGGTCAGGACCTCTGGCAGCAGTTAGAGTTGGCCGAAAAGAGGGTCAATTTATTCTCAATCCGACCTATGAAGATAGAGAAAAAAGCGAGCTCGACCTTATTTTTTCTGCCGGTTTTGATAGTAATGGTAAAATTTTAGTTAATATGATTGAAGGAAATTTTGAGGAGGTAGGGGAAAATTCAATTTCAGAAGCTTTAGAATTTTCTGAAAAGTATTTAAAAAAGATTTATGATTTTCAAAAAGAGATTATAAAAAAAGTTGGGAAAGAGAAAGTTCTTATTGAAGCTCCCTCTCAGGACCTGGAATTAGAGAAAGAAATTAGGAAATTTTTGGGCAAAAATTTAGAAAAAGCGCTATATCAAAGTGAAAAAACTGAACGGATGGAGAAAGTAAATAAATTAAAAGAAGAGCTTTGCAATTTTGTAGAAAAAAAATATCCAGGAATGGGAAAAGTAAAATATGCCCAGGATTTCTTTGAAAAAGAATTTTCCAGATTAATTCATGAAAATATTATTTTATACGAGAAAAGACCAGATGGCAGAAAATTAGATGAAGTAAGAGAAATTCATCTTGAAGCTGGGCTTTTACCAAGAACTCATGGTTCCGGCCTTTTCTGCCGGGGCCAAACAAAGTCCCTGTCTATCTTAACTTTAGGAGGGCCAGGGGATCAACAATTATTGGAAGGAATGGAAATTGTTGCTAAAAAGCGTTTTATGCACCATTATAATTTTCCTCCTTATTCAGTTGGAGAAATTAGGCCAATGCGAGGCCCGGGAAGAAGAGATATTGGCCACGGAATGTTAGTAGAGCGAGCCCTTTTACCCCTAATTCCCGGTTTTGAAGAGTTTCCCTATACAATGAGGGTGGTTTCGGAAATTCTTTCTTCTAATGGTTCAACTTCTATGGCTTCGGTCTCTAGCTCTTCTCTGGCTCTAATGGATGCTGGAGTACCAATAAAAGCTGCAGCAGCTGGAATCGCCTTAGGTCTAATGACTGATGAGAAAGATAATTACAAAATCTTAACTGACATTCAGGGGCCAGAAGACCATCATGGAGACATGGATTTTAAAGTAGCAGGGACAAAAAAAGGAATAACTGCTATCCAGATGGATGTAAAAATTGCCGGCATTACCCCAGAGATTTTAAAAGAAGTTTTGTCTCAAGGAAGAAAAATCAGGCTTCAAATTTTGAATAAAATCCAGGAAGTAATGCCAAAACCCAAGGCCCAACTTTCTCCCTTCGCTCCCAGAATCCTTACCTTGCAAATTAATTCAGAAAAAATCAGAGAGGTAATAGGTCCTGGTGGAAAAATAATTAATGAAATTACGAAAGAAACTGGAGTTGCTATAGATATTCAGCCCTCGGGTCTTATTTTTATTACCTCAGAAAAAGAAGAAGCAGCAGAAAAGGCCCTTTCCTGGATAAAAAATATTACCAGAGAAATTAAGGTCGGAGAAATTTTTCAGGGCAAAGTAAAAAGGATTCTGGATTTTGGAGCTTTTGTCGAAATTCTGCCGGGTCAGGAAGGACTAGTTCACATTTCTCAACTAGCACCTTATCGAGTAAAAAGAGTTGAAGATGTAGTTAAAATCGGCGATGTTTTGCCGGTAAAAGTAATCTCAATTGATGAACAAGGAAGAATAAATTTATCATCAAAAACCAAAATTCATTGAAAATGAATTGAAGGTCGAGGCGAAGAGGATTTTGTCCTCTTCTTCACCTTCGCTTCCATAAATGGAAGCTCGGTAAATGAATTAAAAATTCATTGAGAAATAATTATGAATAAAAAGAAAGGATTTCTAAAAAGAGAGGAAATTAGAACGATGCAAAGAGATATTGTTAGAGCCCGGGAAGGAACGACAAGAAAAGAGATAGAAGGAAAAAGAACAAAAGAAGAAGTTGAAAAAGAAAAATTAGAGAGAGAAAGGCTGAAGAGAGAAGAAGAAAAAAAGATAAAAATCGAGGAAGAAAGAAGAAAGGCTGAAGAGGAAACGAGAAAGGCTAAGGAAGCAAAAAAAAGAGCCGAAGCTCTAAAGAAAACTAAAGAAGATAAAAAATTAGAAGAAATAAGAAAGATAACCGAAGAAAGAAGAAAAGAAATAGAAGAAGCTAAGAAAGGAGAGGAAGAAGTACGGAAAGCCAAAGGGGAAAAGAAAAAAAGAGAAGAAGAAGAGATAAAATTAAGAGAAGAAAAAGCTGAATTAGAAAAAGAGCTTGAGAAACTCCAGGAAAAGAAAGAGCCCTTAGAAACAGAAAGGGCTCAGCTTTCGGAAAGAGAAGCTCAATTAGGAAAGACCTTAGACCAAGTCTTAGAAAAGGAGGCAGAGACTGAAAGAGAAGAAAAAGCTATTGAAGAAAAGGAAAAGGAAGCAAAAACAGCTAAAGAAAGAAAAGGAATAGAAACAAAAAGATGGACAACAGAAGAAAAAAGACGACAGATAGAAAAAGAAAGATGGGAATGGGAAGAAGAAATTAACAAAATAAAAGCTCAATTAAGAGAAGTTGATTTGAGGTATCATAAATTCCTAAGAAAAGAAGAAGAAATTAAAAACGATAAGAGAAAAATTTCAGATAGGCAGGAGGAGATAAGATTGGAGAAAGAAAAAGCTGAATTAGAAAAAGAGCTTGAGAAACTCCAGGAAAAGAAAGAGCCCTTAGAAACAGAAAGGGCTCAGCTTTCGGAAAGAGAAGCTCAATTAGGAAAGACCTTAGACCAAGTCTTAGAAAAGGAGGCAGAGACTGAAAGAGAAGAAAAAGCTATTGAAGAAAAGGAAAAGGAAGCAAAAACAGCTAAAGAAAGAAAAGGAATAGAAACAAAAAGATGGACAACAGAAGAAAAAAGACGACAGATAGAAAAAGAAAGATGGGAATGGGAAGAAGAAATTAACAAAATAAAAGCTCAATTAAGAGAAGTTGATTTGAGGTATCAGAAGATAAAAGATAAAGAAGCCGACCTCCAAAAAAAGATACAAGACATTAGCCACTTATTAAAAAAAGATGAAATTGAGGAAAAGAAGGAAGAAACAGAAATTGAAAAGAGAAAAAAAGCGGAGTTTTTGCAAAAACTCCGCCAGGAAGAAGAAAGAAGAGGAAAAGAAACAGAAAGATTAAGGAAAGAGGAAGAAGAAAAGGAAAAACTAAGAGAAGAGGAAAAAGAAAGGGAAGAAATTGAGGAAAAGAGAAAAAAAGAAATAGAAAGATTAAAATTGGAGGAGAAACAAAGATTGGAAAAAACCAGAACTGAATTTTTGGCAGAGAAAGAAAGTAAAGGAGTAGAGAAAGAAAAATTGGAAAAGGAGAAAATAAAAGAAAGATTATCAGAAATTCAAAAAAGAGAAGAAGCAGAAAGAAAAAAATTCTTAGAAAGAATCCAAGGTAAAAAGAAAGAAATAAAAGAATTTCAAGGACCAGTAAAAGAAGTTGAAGAGCCCACTGTTCCTTTCCGGCCAACCGAGATTTTCCGTCCTCTTCCTCAAAAACCCTCTCTGGGAGAAAAATTCTGGGCAAGGTTTGTAATTTTTTTCGTAATTTTGGCTATCTTAGCGGGAATTTCTACTTTCTGGTATTGGTTCCTCTTTATCAGAAAACCACCGCTGCCGCCCTCCCCTCCTCCCCAAAAAGAAATTATTGTTGTCCCGGAAATAGCTATTCCCGAAGCTTTAATCTCGGTTGAAGCAATTCGAACTTTCGAGATTACAAAATCAGAAGAAACCCTCATCTATCTTTCTCAGATTCTTAAAGAAGACTTAGGAGAAGGCCAATTTACTAGGATTATAATAAAAGATTTAACTAAGAAAAAGGTCCTTGGCCTGAAAGAATTTTTGGATACTTTCCCGGCCAAAACTCCAGAAGATTTTTATCAAAAATTAAGCGATGAGTTCACTTTATTTATTTATTCCCAAAAAGAAGGTAACAGATTGGGCCTGGTGACGAAAATAGAGACAAAAGAAGGACTACCAGAAATACTAAGATTCTGGGAAGATACAATGGAAACAGACCTATCAAATTTTTTCGCTTTCCTGGGCAAGGATAAACCAGCCCTCAAAGATTACTTTACTAAAACCGCTTACAGCCAGGGAGTTATTCGCTGCCAGACTTTTACTGAGGAAAATTTTGAAGCTTGTTATTTAATAACAGATAATTACTTCATTTTCACAAGCTCTTTGGAAAGTATGAAAAAAACAATTGATAAGTTGTAAACCTCATATGTTTAGGAAAAAACTTTTTATTAAAAAAATGAAAGAAAAATTAGAAAAGGAAAGAGCCTCGATTGAGGAACAGCTTCAAAGCTTTGCCAAAAAAGATAAAAAACTGACCGGAGATTGGGAGACTCGTTTCCCAAAATTCAATGGTGGTAATTTGGAAGAGGAAGCAGATGAAGTCGAGGAATACGAAGCCTTACTCCCGATTGAGTTCATCCTTGAAAATAAACTCAAGGATATTAATCTGGCTTTGGAGAAAACAAAAAAAGGGAGATATGGAAAGTGCGAAAAGTGCGAAAAGGAAATCTCCCGAGAGCGCCTCGAGGTTTGTCCTGAAGCCAGATTTTGTCTAAAATGCCAAAAATAAAATCTATTTGTAATGTTTAAAATCTACATTATAATCGAAATTCGAACTTCCGGATATGCCGTCTAAAGTTTTCTCAGTTGCCATAGTTGGTTTAGACGCCCAAATTATTGAAGTAGAAACAGATGCCTTATATGGATTGAGGCATTTTGAATATCAGAGAATACCCAAAGTTTACATAAAATCTTTTAATTTCTAATAAATTTTATACTATTGGTAGTGATCCATGAATAAAACGCCCATTGATGGGCGATTTTTATTTACTTAATCTGTTGTTATAATTAAATAGGATTATAAAAGATAGAACATAGAAATATTACTTTTATGTTTTCTTAGTAAAGGAAAATAAAGAGTTTTAAAAGTCGCCAGAACCATTGCTGATTTAGATAGCTCAGAAAGCATTTCTTATAACCATTTAGGTGAAGCTTTAATATATAGAATAAGAGAAACCTAATAAATATATCCTTTAATGGAAGATGACCCTATTCTCAGCGTCCTATAATTCATTCTTCCCAAGCCAATATAATTCATTTCTGAAAAAACAACTTTATCTCCTCTCACTTCTTCCACATACCCCACGTGGCCATAATATCTATTGCCGCTAAGAGAAATTACTGCCCCCACCTGGGGGATGCAATTACTTCCTTTGCAAACTTTAAAACCAGAACTAATCGCATTGTTCAGCCAATCTTTAGCATTGCCCCAGCCAGGAATTGTTCTTTTCTGAGCCACCCACCAAGTACATTGGCCCCAGAGATAAGTATGAGATTTACCGTAAAAATTACTAGTAGAGAGAGATGGCGGTGCCTCTTGAACAATTGAAACTGAAGGAAGTTTGCCATCAGGAATTATCAAAACCTCTTTCACTACAATGTCTCCGTCGCCAGAAAGATCATTAAATCCGATGACTTTTTCAGGATCTGTCTTATATTTCTCAGCTATACTGCCAACTGTATCTCCTTTTTTTACTAAATGCATTACTCCAGAAACTGGCAAGATGAGAAGTTTTTGGCCAGGTTTAATCGTTGATTTTTGAGTTAAATCATTTGCCCAGAGCAAAGTATTAAGAGAAATGCCAAAATGAGCAGCGATACTTGTAAGAGTATCGCCAGTTTGAACCGTATATTCAATAATTCCTTCCCGGGTGGTGTTATCTCCAACTAAGCTCCCCAAAACCTGAGGAGTAATTAAAACTGAAGGGGAAAAAGCCATTAGACTGCTTTTTTGAATTAAGAGGAAATCAGGTGATTCTTTTAAGGAGTTTTGAATTGGCCCGACAAATGGCTGCCCACCGCTTTCTGATTGATTACTTAGGTCAGCCAGGGAAGCATTCAAATTTTGCGCTACCACAATTGAATTTACTTCTGCCCAAAAGTGATGAGGAACAAAAAGAAGAATTGAAAGCAAAATAACTGAAATTATTCCTAAATAAAGGAAGGGGTCTTTTAGAGATCCCTTATTTTTTTGGGCAATCTGGTATATTTTTTGCTTTAAACAGCTTAAAAGCCATTTAAAGGCTTTTTTTAGTGGTAGTGTAGGAATAGTTTTTTAACTTATCTATGTCTATGCTTTTTGACCACTTTTCTCCAGTTTACTATTCCAAGCCCTAAAGTCAAGGATCTTATCCACACCCAGTAGTGAATTTTTGATTGAGTTTTTCTGAAAGAAAAACTCATTTTCGCGTAGCGAGTCAAAAATCTACTACTGGGCACAACCCTGAAATTAGTGCTAAAATGAATAAATGAATTTATCTTCCAAGAAAGTTATTAAAAATCTACTCAAAAAATATGGGGCTCGTCCTTCAAAAAGACTTGGCCAGAATTTTTTGATTGATAAAGTTATTATTAAAAAAATTATAAAGGAGGCTCGGCTCAAAATCAAAGACACTGTTTTGGAAATCGGTCCAGGAATTGGAACTTTAACTCAGGAAATAGCTAAGAAAGCAAGATTAGTCATTGCTATTGAAAAAGACCAAAAAATAGTTGAAACCCTCAAGGAAACCCTGAAGGGCTTTAACAATGTCAAGATTATTTACGGCGATATTTTGAAAATTGGAAATTGGAAATTGTTTGGAAATTGGAAATTGGAAATTGGAAATTCTTTTAAGGTGGTGGCTAATTTGCCTTTTTATCTTACTGCTCCGGCAATCAGAAAATTTCTGGAAACCAAATTGCCGCCAGAATTGATGATTTTAGTGGTTCAAAAAGAGGTGGCTCAAAGAATTTGCGCCAGGCCTCCTAAAATGAATATCTTGGCTGTTTCCGTCCAATTTTATGCCAAGCCCGAGATTATAAGTTATGCATCAAAGAAATCTTTCTGGCCTTCCTCCAAGGTAGACAGCGCAATAATCAAAATTACCCCAACGAAACCCGGCAACGTAATTATGAAACCCGTCAACGTTGATTTATTCTTTAGAATCGTTAAAGCTGGCTTCTCCCAGCCAAGAAAACAACTTGCCAACAACCTCTCAAAAAAGTTAGAATTAGTCAAAGAAAGGGTTAAATCCTGGCTTCTAAAAAATAATATTCACCCTACTCAGAGAGCTGAAACCTTAACCATTAAAGACTGGATAAATCTAACAAAAAGTTATTGACTATTAGCAATTTTAATATTTATGCTATAATAATCTAATGGCTTGGTTAGCACAACTTATTGTTTCCCGGTCTATTCAGGGCATTATGTCGATAATGATCGTATTGCCTGTCCTTTTTTTTAGTGTGGCTGAAAAGTTTTTGCGTTTTATCTTAAGCCCTTATTTTATTAATGTTTCTTATACCACTAATGAATTTGTTACTCTTGGTTGGACCCTCACCAGAGATTTTGCCAATATATTCTTCATTATTGTCCTGGTTATTATTGGTTTGGCTACTGCTCTAAGAATTAGGGAATACCAATGGCAAAAAACTTTACCTCTTTTAATCGGAATAGCCTTATTAATAAATTTTACCCCGGTTATTTTAGGCCTGATTATTGACGCTTCAAATATTGTAATGAATTTCTTTATAGAAGGGATTGCAAAAGGAGATTTTTTTTCGGCTCGGTGGTCAGTTCATTGGGACTCAATCGCAAAGATGACAGCAGAGATGGATGCGGGAGATGCCGGTGCTTGGTTTGGGCTTCTTATTACGCCTATAATCTATGCTATATTTAACGTTATGGGAGGAATTATCTACTTTCTTTTTGCTTTTCTTTTTATTCTTCGGTATGTAGCTCTTTGGACATTAATTATTTTGTCGCCGATCGCTTTCCTTTGCTATATTTTGCCAGTCACCAGAGGGATTTTTTCACTATGGTGGAATCAATTTCTTCAATGGTGCATTATTGGAGTAGCTGCTGCTTTTATTATTTACCTGGGAGACCACTTACTTTCTTCTATTATGGCAGGCGGATTTGTGCTTAAATCTGAATACGAAGGATGGGGCCTTGCAAATCAAATAACCCCTTACTTCGTAGTTTTGGCTTTCCTTTTATTCGGTTTTTTTGGCGCCCTTTCCACTTCAGCTATGGGAGCTACCGCAGTTATTAGCGTTGCCCAAAAAGGAGTAAAAACAGCTGGAAAATGGACAGCAAAGAAAGGAGGAAGAGAAATCGAAAAGGGATTAAAAATTCCAGAAAAGGCTGAACGGCTTGGCCGCTGGGCAGCTGGAAAGCCAATTTTTGGAGTTGCCGCGTCGCCATTAACAGGTTATGCAAAGAGGCGTCACGAAGAAAAGAAAAAAGAATTAGAGGGTTTATCTTTTGCAACTCGGGCGAAAATGACAAGAAAAAAAGGACAGAGTGCCCAAGATAGTCTCCGAGATATAGTTAGAGGATTAGATCCGAGAAAGTTCGCAAGCGAAGCTCGTCCTGATGATATAACTTTAGATGTACTTAGAGCAATGAGTATGAAACAAGTTACTGTTACAGGAGACCGGGGAAGTGATAAGCTAAAAGAATCTCTACAAAATGTGATTAAAAATAATGGAGTAGCTCTCCAAACTGAATATCTTAATTTGCTGAAAACAAATCCTGTTAAAGCTAATCTTTTATATCAAAAAACACTTCGTATTCAAGATCCAAATTATATTGCTTAAACTTATGAAAAACTTCAGATTAAAATCAACCAGTAATATAGTTTTCCCAGAAGAAACTAGCTCTATCATTGAATCTCTTGTGGTAAAGTACGGTTTAGAAACACTGAAAGAGTTGTTTGAAAAGTTTATTCCGAAAACACTTCAAAAAAAGGAAGAGTTTAGGGAAAGATTTGAAAAACTCCCTGGGCCTCACATTGCCAGAATAGTTAAAGAAGTCGCCCAAGGTAAAATCAGAGACGAAAATGTATTTATTAATACTCTCCAGGAACGTTTAAATATTCCGGGAAAAACTGCTAAAGAATTAGTTAAAGATTTAAATGAAAAGGTTCTTAGTTTAGTTCAAATAACCTTAAAAAATGGTAAAGAGGTCCCCCCGGGAAAAGAAACCATTTTACCGAAAAAACCAGCTCCTTCTAACAAACCTGATGTCTATCGTGAGCCAATTGAATAGATAAGGGTAAGAAATAAATAGTTCAAAAATCTGTATTTCCTATATTTTTAAAATAAATTAAAAGAGGGTTGTTTCTCCAACCCTCTTTTTGTTTTATCTTCCCTCTTACTTCTTCGCAAGGTGTTCTTTTGACTCTTTTGCAATTTTTTCAAAAAACTTCTTGCCTTTTCCTTCTTCAGTTTCTTCTTCTTTCGGTTCGCTTGGTTCTTCTTCTTCTTTTCCTCCCATCGCCATTCTCAACCAAGCAGCAATAAGATTTAAGAAAGATCTTTCGCCACCTTTTGCGCCATCTACTCTAATATCAACAAAGCTCCGTCCATCAATTGCCATTCTTCTCTGAATTAGGTCTAAGTTCTGTTTTAGTAAATCTCCATATTTGGCAATAAAGTCCTTCGGATTTTCTTTGAGCATTTTTCGAATATCTTCTCGAGACATTCCTGTCTGTTCAGTTATCATTTCAAACAGCGTACCAGCGGTCGCAGTTGCTCTTGCTTCAGCTTCCCGCTGACCAAGCCATTTTTTCAGGGTAGCATCTCGGTAATCCTCTCGAGGATTAATTTCTTTAACTTCAAGCTTTCTAACATCTATTCCATAACGATCCCGAAATTCCTCTCTCAATAATTCCTTCTCTAACTCCTTATATATTTCTTCTCCTATTGCTTTCGTTTTTGAAATCAATTCTTTATATCCTTCTGTAGTAACAGAATCTCGAACTGCCGGTTTTGTTCGATTAATTATAGTCTCTAACCAACTCTGAACAGCAAACAGAGCTTTGCGGGGATTAACCACTCTCTGAGTTAAAATCACTTCTACGTTCAAAGGTAGCAATTCTTTATCTTCAGCATTTTCAACTTTAGCCCAATAAACATCATCTTTAAGAAGAATGTAATCGAGCTTTTCTTTAGGGTGGCTCTGAACTTCACCATTTTCTGCTACTCCAGTCCATTCAAAGAGGTAGGTGTAGATTTGAGCAAAAGGCCAAAACCCATAATATCTTAAACCTCCAAATGGATGCCAACGTTCCCTCCCTTCTACAACATTTGATTCTCTATCTAAGGTATAGCCTTCCCATTGAATTAGAACTCGGCGAAGCTGCCCGCCCTTAGTCACCTTATACACTTTTCCTTCCGGTGTTGTTACCTTTTTCGTAGTAGCACCTCTCATAACTGCTTTGGCTGTACCTTCTTCTACAAAAGTAAAAAAAAGATTTCTTGGAGCCAATCCCCACCAAACAAGAGGAATTGTAAGAAGAATAATTCCAATAAGACCTCCGGAAAACCACCAACTAGACCAACTAATTGCTCCACTAACTATAATCCACACTAAACTTAGCAACCATAATACTATCCAAAACATTTTTTTACCTCCTCCTTATTTAATTTTAAATTTCAAGGAATCCTTAATTTCCTTAACTTTTACATTATATCACCACTCCAAAATTTTGTCAAACCCTTTGTTGCTTTTTTTATTTGTGGTAGAATTAAAAATAGCTTATAGGTTTTAGGGTTTAGGTTCTAAGTTCAGTGTTAGGCTTATGTATGTAGAATCATATAAAGAGTTAATTGTCTGGCAAAAATCAATTGAATTAGTAAAAGAAATTTATAAAATTACTTTGGAGAATAAATAACTAAACACCTAGGCGCTATAAGCTAGACACTATAAGCTAAAAAAATATGCGGTTTCAAGTTCCCCAATTTATTGAAAAAGAGGCAAAAATAGTAGGCTCTTTAACTTTCAAGCAGTTTCTTTATTTAGGAGCAGCCGGAGTAGTTGTGTTTTTCCTTTATTTTTATTTAGCGACAAAAAGTCTTTTAGCTTTTGTCTTAATTACGATATTCTTGGCAATTGGAGCTTTGGCTTTTGCTTTTTTAAAAATTGGCGGTCAGCCTCTTTTAAGTATTTTGCTAAAATTTTTGAATTTCTCTTTTTCTTCAAAAATTTACCTCTGGAAAAAGAAAGTAATTTCTCCAAAGATTATCAAAAAAGAAGAAAAGCTCAAAAAAGAAGAGCTTTCCGAAAAATCAACCTTAAAACTTGCCAAAAAAAGCAAACTAAAGAAGTTATCAACTCAAATTGAAATGAGAATGAGATAACCACTAATAAGAACCTTGATTGCCTTCGGCAATCAGAACCTTGTTTCTCGCTTCGCTCGAAATATGACACAGCCAACAACCCAACAATTTTTAGAAATTGACCAAATCAGGGAAGGCGTTCTTATCTTAAAGAACAAAACCCTAAGAGGAGTTTTGATGGTTTCTTCTCTTAATTTTGCCTTAAAGTCTGAGGACGAACAGAATGCTATTTTGTATCAATTTCAAAGTTTTTTGAATTCTCTGGATTTTTCCTGCCAAATTGTCGTCCAATCCCGAAAACTTAATATCACAGGTTATCTTGAAAAATTAAAAGAGTTAGAGAGAACTCAAGAAAATGAACTTTTGAAAATGCAAACTGCTGAATATCACGAGTTTATACAGCATTTAGTAGGAACAGGAGCTATTCTGACAAAAAATTTCTTTGTTGTCATTCCTTACACTCTTTTTGAATCTCAGGGATTTGCTGCTGAAGGAAGGAAATTACTAAAAATGCCCAAAATTCCTACCTTAACCGAGGAGAACTTCCAAAGATATAAAAGCCAACTTTGGCAGAGAATGGAATTTGTAGCCTTAGGTTTAAGAAGGTGCGGCCTTCAGGCCGTTCCCCTGACCACCCCTGAACTTATTGAACTTTTCTGGGGTTTACACCACCCTAAAGAAGCTGAAGTTGGATATTACCCTGAACTTCCCGGAGAATTAGTTATTTAAATTTTATTAATGTTAAAGAACCGTTCACTTCTCTCACTGTAATTTACTTCGTAAATTAAAATGATAAATTTTTTCAAAAAATTTTTAAGAAAGGGACCGGAAACCCAAGAGAAGATTTTTGAAGCCGAGACAGTTGGAATCAAAGATATTATTGCTCCGGCCTCTATTGAAGTTACTCAAAATTATCTCAAACTCGGAGAAAAACTGGCTAAATCTTTTTTTATTTTTTCCTATCCTAGATATCTAAGCACAGACTGGTTTTCTCCGGTTATTAATCTGGATATTCCAATGGATATTTCTTTTTTCATCCACCCGGTTGATATAAGTAAGATTTTAAAGCGACTGAGGAAAAAGATAACCGAAGCTCAGGCTGAAATGATGGGAAGAGAAGAAAAAGGATTAATTCGCGATCCTACCTTAGAAATTGCCTACCGAGATTTAGAAGCTTTAAGAGATAAGTTCCAGTCTGCCCAAGAAAGAATGTTTAGATTCGGCTTATATCTCACTATTTATGGTGATACCCAAAAAGAGCTTAGAGAAACTGAAACTATTTTGAGATCAATTCTGGAAGGGAGATTAGTCTATATAAAACCTGCTCTCTTCCAACAAAGGGAAGGTTTTATTTCTACCTCCCCTTATGGTCTGGATTTGCTCCAAGTCCATACCCCAATGAATACTGCTCCCCTATCCAGTTCCTTCCCTTTTATTTCTTTTGACCTGAGCTCTAATGAAGGGATTTTATACGGAATCAATCAGCACAACAATTCCCTAATTTTGTTTGATAGATTTTCTTTGGAAAATTACAATGAAGTTTTTTTCGGAGTAGCCGGCTCAGGAAAGTCATTTTTTGTGAAGTTGGAGATTTTGCGTTCTTTGATGCAAAATATTGATGCTATAATTCTGGACCCAGAAAACGAATATAAGTTTTTGTCTGATGCTGTCGGCGGTTCTTTCTTTAATATTTCCCTGTCCTCAACAGACAGAATTAATCCTTTTGATTTGCCAATCCCAAGAGAAGATGAGAAACCAGCCGATGTCTTAAGGTCAAACATTATGAATTTAGTTAGTTTATTAAGAATTATGTTGGGAGGTCTAACTCCGGAAGAAGACGCAATTGTGGACCGGGCCCTAACTGAAACTTATGCCGCAAAAGACATTACCCCGGACTCTGATTTTTCAAAAATTACTCCTCCTTTGATGTCAGATTTAGAGCAGGTTTTGGAAACCATGGAGGGAGCCGAAGGTTTGGTTAGAAGATTAAGAAAATTCACCAAAGGAACCTATGCTAACTTCTTTAACAATTATTCAAACATTTCAATGGAAAATAAGTTTGTTGTTTTTGGAATTCGAGACATGGAAGAAGAATTAAGACCAATGGCTATGTTCATAATTATGAGGTATATCTGGAATAAAGTCAGGTCTGAGTTAAAAAAAAGAATTTTAGTTGTTGATGAAGCCTGGTGGTTAATGCAGACAGAAGATGGGGCTTCTTTCTTATACGGTCTTGTCAAAAGAGCCAGAAAATATTGGTTAGGGGTAACCACCATTACCCAGGATGTTTCTGATTTTATGAAATCTGACTATGGCCAGCCAATTATTAACAATTCCTCTTTGAAGCTTTTAATGAAACAGCCTCCAGCAGTAATTGATTCTATTCAAAAGGTTTTTAACCTAACCGAGGAGGAAAAACTTCGCCTACTTGAGGCAGCAGTTGGAGAAGGAGTCTTTTTTGCCGGTCAAAAGCATGTGGCAATTAGAGTGGTCGCCTCTTATTCCGAAGACCAATTAATCACCACTGCCCCTGAAGAAGTTCTAAGAATAAAAGAAGCCAAAAAGGAATTAAAAGGAGAATAATATGCCAGAGGAAATAGAGTTAACCCCTCAAGAAGAAGCGGAATTAAAAGAAGAAATAGAGGCAGATGAAACAAGAAGGCTAGGGGCTCTGATAAGCCCCGCAGCTCTTATTATGTTTCCTGTCGCCATCCTTTTAGATTTATTTGGAGTAATTTGCGTAATTTTATATTTTGTTTACGGAACAGGGCTAATTTTAGATTTTCTCCCTGATATTATTGGTTTGATAATTATCACTCCTTGGTGTTTTTTACATTCCCAGCAAGTAAAAGCTGCTACCCCAAAATTACAAGCAGCTAAAAGAGTTAAGAAAAATGTAGAAAGGTTTGAAAAAAGAATAGCAAAATCAGCAAAATGGGCAAAAAGATTAAAATGGTTAAGGCCATTATTTATTATTTTTGAATTTATACACGTTTTCGGAGCTGGGCCTTGGTGGACTCTGACGGTCTATTATGAGTTAAAAACTTAAATGTTAAAAAATAAAAAATCTAAATTATTTTTTATTGTTTTGCTCCTTTTTCTCTTTATGTCAGGAGCAAATTTTGCTTTGGCACTTGAATTTCGTCCTCCGGAAATAAATTATCCTTCTCTTCCTTTCTCTGGAGTTGATTCTCCCCAGGTTTTTCTTAAAGAAATTCAAGAAGGTAAAATCCCCGGAGAGCAGGCTTTTCCTCTCTATGTTAAGTATTTCTATTATCTATTCTTGATGATTGCTGGTTTATTGGCTCTTGGGATAATGGTTTATGGCGGTTTTCTTTATTTAATTTCAGCTGGCGCCCCGGTTAAAATGATTGCTGCCAAAGACCAAATCACCGGAGGGATTTTAGGGCTTGTTATTTTACTTTCTTCTTATTTAATTTTAGTTACTATCAACCCCCAGCTGGCGATATTTCGTCTTCCGGGATTGGAAAAAGTTACCCTACAAGAGATAGAGCTTCCTGAACCTAGTGAAGAAAAATTTCCAACCTATTTCCAGATTCCAACCGGAATAATTATTGAAAACACGGTTTTAAACGAAGAAGCGCAGAAAAAATTAGATTATGCTTACCTGACAGCAGAAGCTGCAGCGACATCGGCAAAAGAATTATATGAACTAAGCGAAGAAATACATTCTTTAGTTATGAACACTGATTGCGGTCTTTCATATCCATGCACTACCTTACAATGTTCAGCAATCGGATGTAAATTTGGGAGAGACAATCAATCTCAAATAAAGACCTCTATAGAAAAAACAGCTCCGGTAATCGAAGATTTGGAAGAAAAAACAAACGAGATATCAAGTGCCAAAATTCATTTACTTAATGACTTTTCTCAATTGGAAGCAACCGGATTTTTAATGAGTAAATACGAAGAAGTGTTTACTTATAATGATTTGTTATCAATTAAACAGTATTATGAGGAAGTTAAGAAGGAAGTTAAGGTTGATTCTTTCCCTGATTGGGAAAATATTGATATTGAGATAGATGGTCGGATAATAAAAGACCCAGTTACATTTTATTTAGACAAAGAAGGAAACGAAGATGCAATCTATCTTGCCTCAACATTGCCCTCTAGCTTTTACGAACAAGTTGACCAGTTCGAGCCAGAAGAAGGTTGGCAACCATCACCCGAGGGGGTGCCAGAGGTTCCTCTATATAAGCAGACTGATCCGAGATGGGGATATAAAGATTATAGTTGTGGAACAACGATTGCCGGGGCAGGATGCGGTCCTACGTCTCTTGCGATGATTTTAAGTTACTATACTGGTTCTGAAATTTTCCCAGATGAAATCGCCGCTTTGTCCCTTAAATATGGACACAGAGTTTGCGGCCATGGGACCGCACCTACTCTGTTTTCAGATACCAGAATTCTCCATGGAGTAAAAGGTTCATACGATTCTAATAATTCAATGAAAGGATGGGAAGAGGTCTTAAAAAAAATAAATTACGGACCGATTATCATCAGCGTAGGACCATCTATATTTACCGGCGGAACCCACTATATTGTTTTGAAAGCTAAAATAGGAGATATTATTTATATAAATGATTCCTGGAAAAATTATTATGAGGTACCAGAATATGTAGTAAGAAGCGCATTTCGAAATGGTTCTGGAAATTACGCATGGTTCGGATATTAATAAAATGATTTTATTTTTCAAAAAAAACTTAATCTTAAAAACTTTTCTCCTTTTGTTTTTATTTATTTCTATTTTCTTTTCTTTAAATTTCTTTTATAATCAAAATAAAGACACATTAGCCGCTGAAGAAGAGGGAGAAGAGATAGATTATGAAAAACTAAAATGCGGCAGGGAAATTCCGGTTGGGGAAGCAATGGAGAAAACCGGGCAATTGTTGGAAGAAATAACAAAAGAGCTTGAAAAAATTGAATCAAACTCTTATTATCTCGTTAAAACTCAAAAAGAAATGGAAGAACTAGCTACCCTTTGTAGTATAGAAAACTGTACACCTAAATGTAGAACCGCTTGTATTGGTCTTAGTGAATGCCAGGGCGATCCTTGTTCGGACAGAGAAGAAATAGAAAAATTATTTGTAAAAATTACTCGTCTTAACGAAGAAATTCAGGCAGCTAAAGAAAAATTGTATAAATTAATTTATGAAAGCGTGGAACCTCTTTGTATAAAAGAAAATGAAGATATCAGAACTACTGGAGAAAAAATTCGATGTGCTGCTAATCCATTTTGTTGGGAATTGACACGAGAAACGCTTCTATCTCTTTTACCGGAAGATTTCTTAGAAAAAATAGGTCTCTGCCCGAGCATAACAGTCCAAGAAGCTATTGCTAGAAAATTAAATCTATCAAGAGGAGAATTTGATAACTGTTATCTTTCTCCCGAGGATATAGAAAAAGTTATTCAGTACGAGAAAACCGGAAAATACCTATTTAATTGTCAACGGGTCGAAAAAGAAAATTATCCCCGATATACAAAAACAGAGATTGAAATAGAAGAGGAAGGAAGAAAAATAAAAATACCTTTTTGTACCAGTCCCCATAATTGGTTTTGCTGCACCGATACACCCTAATAAATATTAAATTTTTATTTTGCGATAAGATATGTTTAATTCTAAAAAAAATGTTTTTGCTTTAATTCTCGTTGCTTCTTTTGTTTTATTTTTGGCAAGCTCTCCCTTTGTTCACGCACTTGAGGTGGAATATCCGGAAATTGGTGGCTGGCGGCCAGAAACAGTAGAGCAAGCAATTCTTCCCCAATATATAAAATATATCTTCACTTTTAGCGTCGCTATTGCCGGCTTAGTTGCTTTTGGAGCCTTAATTTACGGAGGATTTCGTTATATAACTTCAGCCGGGGCTCCAATTGCCCAGATAGAAGCTAAAGACCAAATTTTTGCCGGTATTATAGGGCTTGTTATTTTACTTTCTTCTTATCTAATTTTGACCACCATTAATCCCCAATTGGTCTTGCTCAAATCCCCAAAACTTTTAACGGTCAAGGGAACTGAAATCCCCGGGGTTTACCTTTCTACAGAACTGCCTTTTCCCTCCGATGAAAAGATAGAGGCGGGCGCAAAGGTTTATCGTTTGATTTCCTCTATTGATGATCTAAGCACTATAGTAGATGGTAAAATAAAGAGCTTAAAAATAATAAATCAATATACTATTGAGGTCGAAGGAAAGGAGAAGCCAATTACTACAAAACCAGATTTTTACTATGGAGTGTTTTTACACACTAAAAAAAATCGGGAAGGCGATTGTTCCTATCTTAGATCAGTTGGCTCCGCTACTAGAACTACTGGCTCACTCTCATTAACCCCTATTTCAATAACTGTTTTTCAAGAAGTTGAAAGAGAAGAAGAAAAAACTAAAGTTTTTCTTTATCCAGGCGAGGATAGGGGAGGAGACCCGTCTAAGCCTCTTTCGCTCACAGCAGAAGAGGACAATAAATTTATAGATTTGCCTGAAGGATTTAGCGAAAATGTTTGGTCAATAGAGATGGGTGGAAGTTATTTATTAGTTCTCAGAGGTAGCAATGCAGTCGGTACCCCGATGTGTGCAGTTTTTGATCATTCTGTCTCTAGCCTCAGAGGACTTCTAATAAATAAGTGCGTCGGTTTCCATTCTGAGGAGGACTTTTGGTGGTATGATAAATCTTGTGCCCACAAATATGCTCTTTTCCCAACATATTAAAAGACTGCGTTTTTTTTGTCATTTGATAAAAAACTGCTCAAATAAAAGAGCAGTTTTTTTATTAACTAACTTTTTTATCGAAATTAAAATTAAGGATAAGGTCTAACTATTACCTTTCTTTCTGGTTCCTGTCCTATGCTTTCAGTGGTAACATTACTTCTGGAAGCTAACTCCAAATGAATAATTCTTCTTTCATAGGCTGGCATCGAAGGAAGCTGTTTTTCTTTTTTTGACAGGGCTACCTCGTCAGCAGCAGCTCTCGCCATTTCTTTTAAATAGTCAATTTTTTTCTTTTTATAATCTGAAATATCAAGGTCAATAAAAAAAGGTTCTTCAATTTGTCTTTTTAATATTGCCTTTAAAAGATGCTGGATTTCAGTTAGGGTCTGACCTCTTTCTCCGATTAAAATCTGAGGCTCTGAAGTTTTTATATTCATGGGAATGGTTTGGTCTTTCTGGAGCAAAATTTTAATTTCTACTTCAAAAGTCATCTTTTTAAAAAACTCTTCAACAGTTTCTTTAATTTTTTTAAGGTTATTTTGGTTAAGCATGGTGTTTAAAAGTAATATATTGTTGGATTATTGAGAATAACGCAACCACTAACCAATAAAGGGCGACGGCTGCTGGAAACCGCCAAAGAATAAAAACTGTGAAAATTGGAAAGAAATAAAGCATCTGCTTTTGCATCATTTGAGAAAAATCGGACGAGCCTTTTTTTACTGATTTTTGCTTTGGAGTTACCATTTTTGTCTGAAAAAATTGAGCGATTCCAGCTCCAATTATTATCGCTATATTCGCCCAAAGAAAATGAGAAATTCCATTTACTTTAACAACAGCCGATTGAGTAAGATTTGTTATTCCTAAAAAAGTAGTGTCAATCTGGCCGGGGTTGGGAACAAAACTGTATAAAAAACTAAGCTGGTTTTCCCCAAATCCTCTCCAAAAAACTCGGTAAAGAGCGATTAAAATTGGGAGCTGAACAAGTAACGGTAAACATCCTGAGAAAGGATTAATCTTTTCTTTCTTATAAAGTTCCATTGTGGCCCTGGCCTGTTTTTCCTTATCGTTTTTAAATTTTTCCTGAATTTCCTTTATTTTGGGCTGAAGATTAGAAAGTGCTTTTTGGGATTTAGCTCCTTGAGTTCCTAAAGGATAAAGAATAACCTTAATTAAAATTGTTAAAACAATAACTGCTATCCCAAAATCATGCCCCGGTAAATATTGATAGAGCAAAATCAGGGCATTAAATAAAGGCTGGTATAATATTACGTTAAAGGCATTAATAAAAAAACTCATAATTTAGGGTAAATCTACTCCCCCAGGATTCCAAGGGTGACACTTTAATATCCTCTTTATTCCTTTTTTGGTGCCTATTACTGGGCCGTATCTTTTAATAGTTTGGTAAGTATATTCTGAGCAACTGGGATAAAAACGGCATCTTTTACTAAAGTTTGGCGAAATAAAAATTTGATAAAATTTAATAATTTTTAAAATTATTTTCCCAAGCATATTTAGATTATTTTTGCTTTTTTAAAAAGCTTATTTACTATTTCCTTAATTTCCCGAAAATCCTTGGTTTCCAATCCTGGCCTGGCTATTACTACCCCGTCTATCCCTTTTTTAATTTCATTTAGTTTTATTCTGACTGATTCTCTTAATCTTCTTTTTATTTTGTTGCGTAAAGTAGCTTTTTTAAAGAAAGTTTTACTGACCGCAAAACCAAAGCGGCTGCTCTTTAGATTATTTTTTACTTTTTTTAGAACCAAAAAATCTTCTTTAAATCCTTCTCCCTCTTTAAAAACTTTTTCAAAATCTTTGTTTTTTTTTAATCGGTTCTCTTTGGGCAACATCTAAAAAAAATAAAATGTTCAGCTTCGCTGAAGATTTTAGGCTGTGAGTTTCCTTCTCCCTTTTTTTCTTCGTCTAGTTAATATCCTTTTGCCTCCTTTAGTTTTCTTTCTTCTCAAAAACCCGTGGACACGTTTTCTTTTTTTCTTTTTCGGCTGAAAAGTAATACTCATAATTCAAGAATATATATTTTTATTCCTTAGCGAATCAAGGTTCTCGCCAAAGGCAAGGTTCATATTCCTATTTTACTCAAACTTATAACAAAGTCAATTTCACCCCGGCCTTTTTATGTGACCTCACTCTGACTTTCACCCTCACACCAATTTTGATGCCCCTAGGAAGATTCGAACTTCCATCCCAGTCTCCGGAGGACTATGTTCTATCCATTGAACTATAGGGGCATATTTTGGTGTGGGGGTGACCCTCCGGAGGGTCCGCTCAGGTGCCTTCTAGGAGGGTGGTGGGTGGGTTGGAGTCCAGTTGAGCTATGAGGGCATAAAAGAACGGGACGGGCTTACATTTTTGGACATCGGATGTCTAAAATTACTATATCTAACTTTATTTATTTCATTTCCTATTACCAGGGCTAATAGAGCCTATATTTTCCAAACTTCTAATATTATCACAAACGACATAGAATAACAATTCCTTTTTTAACTTCATTAATTTAAGTATTTTTTAATTTTCTTAAAATCTTCTTCTAATAACTTTTTACTCTGATTTCTTGTCCATTAAATTAATCTGGTAATTAGAAATCCAATTATCAAAAATAAGGCAATAGGCGGTAGGGCAGGGATAGGTCTTCGGATTTTTTGGCTGGTAAATATCCAAAAACTGAAAAAAAGACCAAATAGGGCAAATAGGGCGACAATTAGAGAATTTAAAGTTCCTTCAGAAACTAAAGATGTACAAAGAAGTAAAGGAAAAGCTATGTCTCCTCCGCCTAAAATTAAGAATTTTCCTCTGGGTTTAACTGTTTTTAGATTTTCTTTAAAGTCAGAAATTTTTGAGGGAACAATGAAAGCTAAAATGGCTCGACTTTCAATCATTTCTTTTGCCATCTTTATCATATGTTTGGTGATATTCACTGCGATGAAGTCATAAATTGAGAGGATTATTAAAAGAGCGACCACTATCAAAGGCTCAAGTCTTAACCCTAAAATACTACCTCCTCCGGCAATTCCGAAAATAATGCAAAGATTGTGAACCAAAATTGTTGGCCTCTTTAACCACCAAAATATTAAAATTCCTGCCAAAAATAAAGCGAAAATATCTAAAATCCATAAACTAAATAAAAGCGCGCTTCCCCAGAAAACTGCTAAAATAAAAATCCCCCTAAATAATATTCCTTTCCCTTTCTTAAATTTCCCGAGAGAAGAAACAAGTAAAATAAAAGAGGTGGTTAAGAGAAAATAAAGAAGAAAGTGCCAAAAGGAAACACCTGGCAAAGAGATTTCTTGAATTTCTGAGATTCTATTAATTTTGAGGCTAGCTATAATTCCTAAAGTTAAAGTCAAAGAAAACAAAAAAGCCTCGAAAGCAAAAACTTTCCAGGGTTGAGCAAATCTAATTACTTTTATTTCCTCTTGCTCTTGAGCTTGATTATCTTCTGGCATTTTTGGAAAATAAATCGGGAAGGCGTTCTAAAGCTGGTCTTCCCTCTCTTAGCTTGTTTGGAAGAATAGTTTTTCATTTCTAAATTAGCTTAAGCAACGTTTTAACTTTATCTTTCTTTTCCCAGGTAAATTCCGGCTCTTCCCTGCCAAAATGACCATAACAGGCGGTTTTTCGATAGATGGGCCGCAAAAGATTAAGCTGTTTAATTATTCCGCTCGGTGATAAATCAAAAATTTTGGGAATAATTTTAACTAATTTCTCTTCAGAAACTTTTCCTGTTCCAAAAATATCTACACCTACCTCTGTTGGCTTTATTCCTCCAATAACATAAGACAGTCTAACTTGGCATTTTTCAGCTAAATTTGCTGCCACAATATTTTTGGCAATATAGTGAGCCAGTTCGTATTTAATATTATTTTTGTAAAATTTACTTTTCAATTCTAGAAATTCTAATTAGTCCTGAATAAGGGATAATTTCAATTCCTTTTTTCTCTAATTCATCTAAAAATATATTCATTCCCAGAGAATCAGAAGACATATGGCCGGCAATTACTACATTGATGTTCGCACTTTCGGCTTCCTTCCGATGTTCTTCTGATTGATGCATTCCAATTATCGTACCAATTCCCGCTTGAGCCATTTTTTCATAAATTTTTGGCGAGCCCTCAGTGCCTCCAGTAATTTCAGTAAGGGCGATTTTACCACAGCGGTTTTCTTTATCTCCCACAAAAATCTTAGGACCGGCCCCAATTTTAAGAGCCTCTTTATACTCTGGAATTTCTTTTAATAAATCCATTAAATCGCTAATCCTTTCTGGTCTTTCTTTTTCGATTAAATTTTTTAGAAAGTTTGCTGCTAAATTGTCACAGGGGGTGTGAGAATTCATTAAATTTACTTTCAATAATTTAGCAGTATCAACCGTTCTTTGATGGTTTAATTTATTCACTCCCCTGGCCACTTCATCAATTCTTTCTTTCATTAACCCTTCGGCAATATTTATTGGGACTCCATAAAAATTTAAAACATCGCATTGTAAATCCATCACATCTGCTAAATGAGCTAATCCTCTACCGAGAGGATGGTGAGCAATAACTAAATCGACTGCGCCGAGTTCTTTTGCTATTAGAATTTCTGCCGACTCAATATCAATTCCGACTAAGATTTTCTTTATTTCAATATCGGTGGCAATATGATAAATTCTTGAATCTAAATAAGGATTTTTTAAAGCTTCTTTGTCAAATTCTTCTTTCTCCTTATCCTCCAGTTTTTCATATTTTTCCCTTTTTCTTTCTAAAAACTTCTTTATTCCTTCTTTTCCTCTGAAATCTGCTTCAACCCCCCTCTCTATAGCTAAGTTGTAAATCTCATTTATTTTCATTAGAATTTGTCCTTTTTCCCCCTTCTCCCACATCAGATGCGAGAGAAGAAAAAGTAGGAGTGAGTTTTAGTTTTTTGAAATTTTTTTGATATAATTCCTGAATTTGTTTTTCCTGTTCCTTCATATCAAAAACTTCCCGGCGAATCCGAGCCTTTTCTTTGCGAATAAATTTCCTTAGGCTTTTGGGAAGTCTTCTCTTTACCATAAATAAAAACCCCTTAAAAAGATTTAACATAATATTTTGTATCTTAACTTAATTTGTTTAAATTTTCAAGAGATAGAACTTTTTATTCACCTTTGATAACCGCCAAGGGAATAAGTTTTGCCACTTTTTTTGACAATCCGGCATTATGGACTACTTCAACAACCTCATTAACATCTTTGTAAGCCAAAGGCGCTTCTTCGGCAATCCCCCGCATTGACCGGCATTTTATTAAAATTCCTTTTTCCTTTAATCTTCTAACTACTTCCTCTCCTCTAACTGCCCTCATTGCCGCATGCCGAGACATAGCCCTGCCTGCGCCGTGAGCTACGGTATTCCAAGCTTCTTTTGATTCTTCAATACCAGCTAAAACATATGAGGGAGTCCCCATTGAGCCAGGCAGGATAGCGGGTTGACCGGTTTCTCTATATTTCTCTGGAATCTCAGGATGTCCTGGTGGAAAAGCTCTTGTTGCTCCCTTCCGATGAACTATTAATTTCATTTTTTTGCCATCAAGCTCGTGTTCCTCAACTTTAGCTATGTTATGAGCTACATCATAAAGCAATCTAAGGTTTGCTTTCTCTCCTAACACATCTTTCCAAGCCTTTCTCACATAATGCATAATCATATGTCTATTTGACCAGGCAAAATTACAAGCAGCAGACATTGCTTTAAAAAATCTTTGTCCTTCTGGAGAATTAAATGGCACACACGCCAATTCTTTATCTGGAAGTTTAATATTATATTGTGGTAAAGCCTGCATCACAACTCTTAAATAATCAGTGCAATTTTGATGCCCGAATCCACGAGACCCAGTATGAATCATTACCACAACTTGGTTTTTATATAAACCAAAAACTTTGGCTATTTTTTCGTCAAAAATTTCATCTACTCTTTCTAAGGAGCAGAAGTGGTTGCCACTCCCCAAAGTTCCTACTTGGTCTCTTCCTCTCATTTTTGCTCGTTCTGAAACACAAGAGGCATCTGCTTGAGGCATTTTCCCTTTCTCTTCACAGTTTTCAATATCTTCTTTCTCACCATACCCTTGCTCTACTAATCTTGGCACTCCTCCTTCTAAAATTTTATCAATTTGTGTAATGCTTAATTTGGTTTGCCGCCCTCTTCCAAGCCCCGAAGGTACTGATTTCTGAACTTCAGCAGCTAATTTATCTAAATAAGGTTTAATTTCTTCTTCCGTATATTCTGAAAGTAACAATCTGACCCCGCAATTTTCATCGTATCCGACAAAGCCGGGTGAAATAACTCCCTCTGGATATTTCATTGCCCCTACCCCGCCTATTGGTGGCCCGTAGCCGGAGTGAATGTCTGGCATGGCAATAGCATATTTAACAATGCCTGGCATAGTAGTTGTGTTCACTAATTGGATTAAGGCCTCGTCTTCTACTTCTCTAAACAATTTCTCTGAAGCATAAATTCGCGCTGGAGCCCGCATATCCTTCCTAAAAGATTGAGGAATTTCCCACAAATAATCATTTATTTTTTTGAAATCTTTTTTTTCCATAATTTCTAAATGTCAAAGAGTACTATTGCTTGCCAGGTGCCATCTTTTTTTTGATGGATATCTAAACTATGGTAGGTAACTCCTTTAATGTCTTCGCCAAATCTTTCTACTTTTTGACCAACGAGTTCTGCTTTGAGTTCGGTATCAGTAAATTTTTTAAAATTTACCTCGCTGTAAACTTCTTTATTAACTTGTGTTAAATAGAGAATCTCGCTTAAAAAATCAACTAAAAGAGAAGATAGCTCAGGGGAGCTTATTTTAATTTCTCTTTTTACTTTTCCTGGTAAAACTTTGGTTTTTTGATTTCCACACATTCCTAAAAGCATATTAGAAAAAACCTCTTCTTTTGTTCTGCCAAAAGCTCTAATTTTTAAATCCGAGATATGTTCAAGGATTTCGTAATTTTTCACAGATTTAGTTTTTTAAATTCTTTTCTAACGATTTCGCGATCGTCCCATGGTATTTTTTTACCCCTCTCAACGCATATCCAAGGCTCACAGCCTTTACCGGTAATTATCACTACATCATTTGGTTTGGCTAATTCCAGCGATTTTCTAATCGCCTCTCTTCTATCTAATATTTTTATTGTCATTTCTCTAGTCCCATCAGCAACTTGATTTATAATTTCCATTGGATTTTCGTCATAAGGGTCCTCATTAGTAACAATTACTTCCTGACAATATTTTGCCGCCACTTTTCCTAAAACCGGCCTTTTCCATTTATCTCGGCCTCCCCCACAAGCACCAAGCACACATATCATCCGATGTTGGACATCGGATGTCCAAGATTGTGTCCAAGATTGGAAGGTTTGATAAACTTTTTCTAAAGCATTCGGGGTAAAAGCATAATCAACAAAAACCTTAAAGGGGCTTGAAATCACTTCTTCCATTCTACCTGGAATGCCGCCAGCTGCCTCTAATACTTTTTTACAAATCTCTAAATTAATCCCTTGCGACAAACCAACGCAAGTTGCGGCTAATGCATTATAAATATTAAAATTACCTATCAACCGAAGTTTAAATTGGATGTCTTTGTTATTAATGTCTCCTTTATTTAATCCGTAGCTATATTTTTTCTTTGCTGGAAATCTCAAAAAATATCCCGCGTTTTCATCGTCTAAGTTTATAATATGAACCCCTTTGGTTATTTTAAAAAGTTTTCCTTTGGCGGCTCGATAATTTTCGAAGCTACCGTGAGCTTCAATGTGTTCCGGACTTAAATTTGTAAAAACTGCTACATCAAAATCAATGAATTTATGCCTGTACTGCTTTATTCCTTCAGACGTCACTTCCAAAACTGCGTACTTGGACCCAGAGTTTAGTGCCTGTCTTAAAAATCTCTGAAGTTTGAAACGACCAGGCATTGTCATTTTTAAAGTATTCGGCCACTCTTTTTCACCTATTTTAAATTTAATCGAAGATAAAGAAGCAACTTTGCATCCATCTGCCGCTAAAATTTTTGATGCCAATTCAACTACCGTCGTTTTTCCATTAGTGCCGGTAATCCCGATTACTTTTATTTTCTGTGACGGAAAACAGTAGAAAATTGCCCCAAAAAAGGCTAAAATATAATGATACCATCTCAGCAAGAAGGAAGGGATAAATTTTTTTAATAATTCCTTCATATCTTTCTATTTTACCTAAAAATAGGATATGTTCAAATTAGTCTCTAAATTTAAACCGACCGGCGATCAGCCCAGGGCAATTGAAAAATTAACTAAAAATCTAAAAACCGGAGCAAAAAACCAGGTTCTTTTAGGTGTTACTGGCTCTGGGAAAACAATGAGTATGGCTTCAGTGATTGAAAAAATCAAAAAACCAGTTTTGGTGATATCGCCAAATAAAACTTTATGTGCTCAATTGTTTCAGGAGTTCAAAGAGTTTTTCCCTAAAAATGCCATTCATTACTTTGTCTCATATTATGACTATTATCAACCTGAAGCTTATATCCCCCAAACCGACACCTATATTGAAAAAGATGCTAAAATCAATGAGGAAATTGACAGACTAAGACATTCGGCAACTCAGGATTTGTTAATTAGAGGTGATATTATTGTTGTCGCCTCGGTTTCTTGCATTTATAATATTGGGTCGCCAGAAACTTATCAAAAAGTCAGTTTAGAGATTAACCAAGGACAAAAAATAAAAAGAAAGGATTTTTTAGAACACTTAACTTCTCTGCAATATCAAAGAAATGATATTGATTTCAAACCCGGAACTTTCCGAGTCAGAGGCAATATAATTGATATTTCTTTAGTGACCGGTAAAAAAATAATTAGGATTGAGTTTGAAGGGGATAAAATAAACCAAATATCAAATTGTAAAGTTGAAGGCAAAAATTTCTTCAATTTAAAATTTAAATTGTTTCCGGCTCACTTTTGGGTTACTCCTCAAGAAAAATTAAATATTTCCATTGAAAATATAAAATTAGAGTTACAAGAGAGATTAAAAGAATTAAAAAAACAAAAAAAGTCGCTGGAAGCCCAGAGATTAGAGCAGAGAACAAATTATGATTTAGAAATGTTAAAAGAAACCGGCTATTGTCACGGAATTGAGAACTACTCCCGGCATTTAGAGTTTAGGAAACCCGGACAAGCTCCTTATACTCTAATTGATTACTTTCCAAGTGATTTCCTAATCTTCATTGACGAGTCGCACATAACCCTACCCCAGCTTCATGCTATGGCAAATCAAGATAGAGCCAGGAAGAAAACTTTAATTGAATATGGTTTCAGGCTTCCTTCAGCTGTTGATAATAGACCTTTAAGCTTTGAGGAATTTGAAAAAAAGATTAATCAGGTAATTTATATTTCAGCCACTCCAGGAGAGGAAGAAAAAAGAAAGGCAACTAAAAAAAATATTATTGAACAGTTAATTAGGCCAACCGGATTATTAGAGCCCTCAATTGAAATCAGACCAACAAGAAATCAAGTGAAAGATTTAATAAAAGAAGTTAAAAGAAGAGTCGCAAAAAGGCCCACTGTTCACACACAGCAAAGAACTTTAGTAATCACTCTCACTAAAAGATTGGCCGAAGCCCTCTCTGATTATTTAGTCGAGGAGGGAATTAAAACCCAATGGCTACATTCTGAAATCAAAACCTTAGAGAGGCCTCAAATTTTAAAGGAATTGAGAGAAGGAAAATATGATGTTTTGGTTGGGATTAATCTTTTAAGAGAGGGGCTGGATTTACCAGAAGTTGCTTTGGTTGCAATTTTAGATGCCGATAAAGAAGGATTTTTAAGGTCAAAAACTACTTTAATTCAAACTATGGGCCGGGCAGCCAGACACGAAGCTGGCCATGTTATTTTATATGCTGATAAAATTACCAAATCCATGGCAGCCGCGATAAAAGAAGTGAAAAGAAGAAGAAAAATTCAAATAGAATATAACAAACTTCACAATATTACACCGAAACCAATTATTAAACCGATAAGAGAATGGCCATTTGCCTCCAGGGAAAAGTCCACTGTTCTCACACAGGAGATAGGATCAGAATTTTGGACAATCCGGGACAAAAAACTTCTAGAAAAAGAAATGAAAACAGCTGCTCACAATCTTGATTTCGAGAGGGCGGCAGAGATTAGAGACTTGATAAAAAAAATAAAAAATGATAAAAATAAACTATATGGCAATTACTAAATCGGCTAAAAAAGCGCTTAGGCAAAATTTAAAAAGAAAGTATCGAAACATACAAAAGAAAAAAATAATAAAAAACCTCTTAAAAGAGATTAGGAATTTAATTTCTCAAAAAAAAATTAAAGAAGCAAAAAATCTTTTACCCAAAGTTTATAAATTATTAGATAAAGCAGCAAAAACTGGATTAATTAAAAAAAACACTGCCAATAGAAAAAAAGCGAGAATAACAAAACTTATAAATACAAAATCCAAAGCTCAAATGTCAAATCAAATCCAAAATCCAAATGACAAAAGTAAATAAATTTAGATTTTGACCTTTGAGCTTGGTTTGAAATTTGGATTTTGGCATTTGGATTTTTAAAAAACGATAAATTAAATTTCAGCTATAAATAAATCAAGGGCAGTTTCTGGTTCAACTTTCCCGGTCTTTATTGTAAGGTCTGCCTGAAAAATTTTTTGGTAGATTTTTTTTAGCTCATCAATTGTAAACCTCCTCGCTTGTTGAATCGACTTTCTTATTACATAAGGATGTAACTTTAGTTTTTCGCTAAGTATTCGCATGTCGTTTACATATAATTCAGCTTTTGATCCACATGATTTTACCAAAAGTAAATTCCGGAATTGAAAATTTATCATTGAAAGAAGATACAAAGGTGAATCCCCTTTTTCTAAATGCTTATGAATTAGCAAAAGAGCCTGCTTTTTATTTCCTGAAGATATGGCATCGATAGTTTTAAAAATATCGGTTTCGATTTTTGGTTTAACTAAAAGTTCAACATCTTCTTCTCCAATTTCTTGTTTCTTCTTGTAACTAACCAGCTTTTTAATTTCATTGCTAATCTGCCAGAGGTCGTTCCCGATAAATTCAATTAACTTTCCTAAAGCTCTATCTGAAACCTGACACTGATATTTTTCAAATTCTTTTTTGGCCCAGTTTTTTAATCTTTGACTTTCCAAAAGTTTAAATTCCTGGAATTTTGCCTGTTTTTTTAGAAAATTAAATAAGGCGTCATTTTTAGAAAACTCACCTTCTTCATAGAATAAAATTATATCTTTTGAATCTCTGAATTTCTTAGACTTTTCTAAAAATTTTCTTTTAAACTTAGCGTTGAAAAAAGCGTTTTTTAAGACCATCAATTTTTTTTCCTGAAACATTGAAATTATTTGAAACTCGTCTTTAAGCTCCTGGTAGCTGTCTTTTTTGAAATCAAAATATTTCAAATTCAATCCACTTTTGGAAGTTTTTTTGTAGCGCTCAATTATCTCATTCAACTTTTGCTGAGACCTGTAAGTATCAGGTCCATAAAGAAAGATAATCATTTTTGACATTTTGGGCAGTAATGGACACTTCTGCCCCCTAATTTTACCCTTTTTATTCTTGTGTCGCAACGCGGACAAGATTCTCCTTCTCGGCGATAAACTTTTCTTTCTTTATCGAAATATCCACTTTCTCCAGAAATCCTCCGAAAATCAGAAATACTTTCTCCGCCAAGTTTAATTGCCTTTACTAAAATTTCTCTCATTGCCTGATAAATTTCTTTCAATTCTTCATCGGTTAATTTTGAAACATTTTTGAAAGGATAAATTTTCGCCTGCCACAAAATTTCATCAGAGTAAATATTGCCAATCCCAGCAATGACAGTTTGGTTCATTAAAACTTGCTTTATCTTACCTCTTTTCCCTTTAAAACATTCTTTAAATTTTTCAAAAGTAAAATCTTTTTCTAGGGGTTCCGGGCCAAAAGAACCTAGCTCCTTTTTAAGTCCTTCGTTATCCCAAAGTTCAACCTTGGCAAATTTTCTTAAATCTGATAGGGCTAACATTTGACCATTATCTAAAGTAAATAATAAATGAATATAGGTATTAATTTTCTCCGCCAAGGGTCCGGCAGGAGGAATCCATTTCCCCTCGCTGAATCCCCACTTACCCAGAAGTAAATGGCCAGTTAATTTTTGATGAATTAACAAAGAACGGTTTTCCGATAAATTAAAAATAATATTTTTTCCTCTTCGCCAGATTCTTTGAATTTTTTTACCCCTGATTTCTTTTTTAAATTGCTCAAAATCTTCGGGTTTTCTTACTGTCCCGGGAAAATCGGTCCAAACATCAATAAAAGCCCTGTTAAGGACCTTTTTATTTAAATCTCTTATTATTGTTTCTACTTCGGGTAATTCCGGCACCTTATAGATTATAAACTGTAAACTCTAAATAATGAATAGTTTAAGGTTACTTCAGAGCGGTTTTTACCTTCTCGATAATTTCTCCGGGAGTGAAGTGGGCTTTAATCAAATAATCAACTGCTCCTAATTTAACTCCTCTTTCCACATCATCTTTCTGGCCGAGATTAGAAAGAATAATTACTGGGATCTGAGCTAAAGACATGTCTTCTTTCATTTTTGATAAAACCTCAAATCCATCAATTTCCGGCAAAATTAAATCAAGCAAAACTAAATCTGGCCTCTCTTCTTTTATTTTTTTAATCCCCTCTTCACCATCAATTGCTTCTGTAATATTGAAATTCTCTTTTTTAAGTTTCCGAACAATTAATTCTCTCAAAAATTTATCATCCTCAACGATTAAGATTGTTTTTGTCATTAATTGCTTCGCAATTACAGGGTGCGAAGTACCCGGTTTAATATTAATTACCTATTTGTTTTTTAACTTTATTAATTACCTCTTGGGGGTCGAATTCGGTTTTAATCAGCCAATCTTTTGCTCCCAACTCTTGAGCTTTATCAATTTCCACTGGCTGACCAGAATTAGATACGACGATTACTGGAATTTTCTTCAACTCCCTGTCTTTTTTCATCTCTTCCATCACTTTAAATCCTCCCATCTTTGGCATAATAATATCAAGAAGAATAAGATCGGGTTTTACCTCTTTCATTTTTCCCAGTCCCTCTTGCCCGTCTCTAGCCACTGAAATCTCATATCCCTCAGCAGTTAGTTTCCTCTGAAGAAGGTCAACCATAATCTCTTCGTCTTCGATAAGCAAAATTTTCTTCATATATTTTATTTTACCCCGTTTTTAAGAATTCTCCAAATTCCTCCTCTTTAATAGGTAAAGTGAAATGAAAGGTTGAACCTTTATTCTCTTCAGATTCAAACCAAATTTTCCCGCCGTGGGCTTCAATAATGTTTTTAGTAATGAAAAGACCAAGACCAGAACCTTCAGTTTCCATTCTCATTACATTGGCTGCTCGGAAAAACTTAGTAAATACTCTTTCTTGCTGCTCTTTTGGAATCCCCGCCCCAGTATCTTTTATAGAAACCTCTATTTCCTTTTTAACACGTTTTAAAGAAACTGTCACCTTCCCACCAGGACGGGTATACCTTATAGCATTCTCAAAAATGTTTTGAATGGCCAGCCTTATTTTTTCGCCATCAATCAAAACTAATGGTAATTTCTTTTCTGGTTTTTTAAACTCAACTTTAATTCCTCTTTTTTTACTCTCTTCTTTATAAGAGTTTACCACAAATTGGGCCACTACCTCAATATCAGCCCAGGTTGGTTTATAAAGATATCTTCCCTCCTCAATCCTGCTTACATTTAAAAGGTCGTTAATTAAAGTAACCATCCTTTCATTAGAACTGTAAGTTTTTTTAATAAAGTTTCTCTGTTCTTTAGTTATCCCACCAAGATCTCCATCGAGAAGCATTCTCAAAGTCCATTTTATCGCAGACAAGGGAGTCCTTAGCTGGTGGGCGGCTATAGAGACAAACTCAGTTTTCATTCTCTCTATCCTCTTTTCTCTGGTAACATCATGCAAAATAATCAGAGTTCCTAATTTCTCGACTTGCCCCATTATAGGAATAGTAGAAACCTCTAAAACTAAATCTTTTTGGGGTTGATATTCTTTTCTAAAAATTCCTTTAATTTCTGGCCCTAAAAGCTTCACCAAAGATGCAAGAGCAGGGATAGTACTTAATTCTAAAATTGGCTTATTTATTAAATCTTTGGCTCCAATCTTAAAAAAAACTTCTGCCTGGGGATTAACTAAAACCAAATTACTTTTCTCATCAAAAAGAAATAATCCATCTGTAAAATTAGTAATTATTGCCTGAGTCTTATTCTTCTCTTCCTCTGCCTTGCTCAAAGCTTCCTTTATATCTTCCAAAATATTCAACAAAGACCTGCCCGAAGCCTCCAATTCTTTAGTTTTCCCTTCCAGCTCTTTAGTTTTTTCTCTTACCCTTTTTTCAAGTTCCTCCTGAAATTTTTTTAATACGCTAATATCAAAAAGAGCAAAAAAATATCCTATCAAGTTTCCCTTTTCGTCTTTTCTGAATTGGCCAGAAACATTAACTGGGATTTTTTCCCCCTCTTTTGTCAAAAGTGTCATTTCCTTAGTAATTCGTTTCTTTTTACTAAGAATTTCTTCTTCTAAAGTCTTAACTCTTCTTTTCTCTAAAAATAAAAAGCTTGTTTCCTTTCCTACTATTTCCATCTCATTATAACGAGTCAAATCTTGAAAGGCCCGATTAATGCCAATAATAACATCTGCCGGATTAATTATAAAAACCGGTAGAGGTAGGAACTCAGAGAACTCCTCAATATACCTTTCCAAACTCTCCAAATCTTCTCTGGCCTTTCGATACTCTAATTCTAAGGATGATTTTTCTTCAGGCATAAACTATTCCCACCTTATCACATACTCATGATAAGGATCGCCTTTGTAGACACATTTAGTTTCTTGGATGGTTATTTTTTGGCTTTTAATTATGAATTGAGCGATTCTTAGAAAATAACCAGCGTGAAAATTACATATTATAGGATGAAACTTATATCCTTCCACCCGAACTGCCAGATATTTTTCTTCCTCTGAAAGCTCGGAAGCTTCCATCTTCCCAAAGTCAAAATGTTTTCGCCAATAGTTTGAACTCTCTTCAAAACATCTCCTAGGAGAAACAAAAGATTTCATTAATAGTTTAACAATAAAAGAATATTTTGGAGCAGAATTTCCCATGTCAAAAATGTCAGAATCTTCCCATTTAAAAACCTCTCTAGCTACAAGAATAACTAAAACGCTTAGAGATTCCGGATACCAGGTCAGAGGACGAATTCCCTTGAACTTTAAAGGATAACCCAATTCTTCCATCTTTCTTTCGACTAGCTTTACTCCTTCTTCTCCTTTTCTGTAGGAGATATAGACCGCATGGGTACGCAATATCTCTCCCCTTGAATTTCCCTTAATCTGCATCAATCTATCAGCCTCTTTTTTCAATGAGATGTTTTTCTGAATCATTGGATTCATTGAGTTTTTAATTTTTTAATCTTCTCTTTTAACTCCACCATCTTTAGTTCTCTGCCAACTGTTAAGCGCTGAAATTTCTCTAACTCTTCCACTCTCTCTTGCAATTCTTTCGTTTTTTCTTTAACTCTCTCATCTAATCTCCGGGCTAATTCTTCCAATTCTCTCGTTCTGGCTTTAATCTTAATCTCTAAAACCGCCTCGGTTTCTTTCAACTTCTCCTCGGTTTTTTTGAGAAGCTCCTTCATTTTTTTATATCTCAAAAAAATAACACAAAAAGCAGTAGCCAAAAGTCCAATTATGATAAAAAATATAAGAAATGTCATGGAAATTGAAATTTCATGAAATTTATTTTTCTCTATCCAGTATATTTTTAGACATATCTCTTTCTTATTTTACCACAACTTCATTTCTTTCTAAATTTCCTTTAATTATTTCTTTAATTCCGGCAGGCGGTTAATTAAGCTATAAAATTCAAAATTTTTTAAAATTTGAATTACTTTTTCCATCCTCTTAGGGTAGTGGGTGGGTGACATCCAACGGCATTTTTCTAAATTAAAATCTATCGGAGTGTCTTTATTAATTTGAGCCAAAGTTTTAGAAAGAAAAGCTTGTTCTTTATATTTTAAAAGAATTTCTTTTAGCTTTGGCCTAAGATTTTTTGCTTTCTCAGAATTTTCTTCAATCTCTTTGTATATATTTTCTAAACTTCCAAATTTTAAGAGAAGTTCAATCGCTGTTTTTTCTCCAACTCCGGTAACCCCGGGAATATTGTCTGAAGCATCTCCTCTTAATGATTTAAAATCTAAAATTTGTTCCGGGGTTAACCCTTGAAATTTTTCTTTAACTTTCTCAATATCATATAAAACCGTATCTTTAACTCCCTTTCTTAAGGCATAAACTTTGGTGCAAGGATTAACTAACTGCAAAGCATCTAGGTCGCCTGATAAAATAACGGTTTCAATTTCAGGTATTACTTGTTTTCTGGGGGCAAGTTTGGAAATAGTCCCAATAACGTCATCTGCTTCAAATCCCTCTTTTTCAAAAATGGGCACACCAAAACTTTTTAAAATTTCTTTAACCTTCGGAATTTGCCGATACAGTTCTTCTGGAGTGGGAGGCCTTTTTGCTTTATATTCTTTAAATTTTTTATGACGGAAAGTCGGACCCGGTAAATCAAAACAGGCTGCAATATAATCTGGTTGAAACTCCTTTAGGGCTTTCAAAAAAACCAACAAAAACCCGTAAACAGCATTAACCAATTCTCCTTTTTTTGTAGTTAAAGGAGGTAAGGCATGATAAGCCCGGTGAATAACAGAGTTGGAATCAATAATTATCAAACGTTTTTTCTTGCCATTCATTGGTTTATTTTAACACAAATTAAAAAAATCTTCGAAGGAAGGTTAATATCGAAATCTCAAAGTGCCAAAATAATTATCTTTCTTTTATTCTGGCCAATAAACTCAAATTTTAGTATTATACTATTTTTTGGTAGTATTTTGCCGATGCGGTCAGCCCATTCAATGGCAACGATATTTTTGGGATTAGAAATAATTTCTTTAAAACCCAAATCTAAAATTTCTTTTGGTTTTTGGATGCGATAACAATCAATATGATAGAAATCCTTAAACCTTCCATCTTGAACCTTAAGTCTTTTTAAAATAACAAAGGTGGGGCTTAAAATTTTCTCTTTCACTCCTAACCCTTTGGCAAAGCCCTGCAAAAAAGTAGTTTTCCCACCACCCAAATCACCCTCGAGCCCGATAACAAAGGCGGTTTTTTTAATTTTAGTTCTTAAAATTTCCTTTGCTAATATTTCTCCCAGCTTTTTGGTCTGAAAACGATTAGCAGTTAGATATTGAAATTTCATATGACAAGTTGACTAATTCTTGAATATAAGATAAATTAAAATAACAAAATTCTTTTTTATTTTACCATGAATGAATTTCCAAAAAAAATTACAGGTCTAATAGAAATTTCTCCCAAAATACTTGCTGAAACTCAAAAGAAAATAAAAAATATTTCTGATTTTAAGGAAAAGATTGAAGAGTTTTTGAAAAAGAGTGTTTCGGAAATTTTAGAAATTCTTTTGGGAGGGGGAATAAGTCTCAAGGCCTCTGACATTCACATTGAGCCAGAAGAAAATCAAGCCAAAATCCGAGCCAGAATTGATGGAATCTTACAAGATGTAATAATTCTTGATTTAAAAACATACCAAACTCTTCTCTCTCGGATTAAGCTTCTTTCTGGAGTTAAATTAAATATTACTGACCGACCCCAGGATGGCCGGTTTTCTATTCTAATGGAAAAAACAGAAGTTGAAATCAGGGTATCAACCTTGCCGGCTGAGTATGGAGAATCAATTGTCCTGAGAATTTTAAACCCAAAAGGTTTAATTGAGATTGAGGAATTAGGGGTGAGAAAAGATTTATTAGAAATTTTTAAAAAGGAAATAAAAAGACCGAATGGAATGATTATTGTTACCGGGCCTACCGGCTGCGGGAAAACTACAACTCTATATGCCTTTTTAAAAAAAATCCAAAAACCAGAGATTAAAATTATAACTATTGAAGACCCTATTGAGTATCATTTAAAAGAGATTTCCCAGACTCAGGTGAATGCCGCAAAAGGCTATAATTTTGCCTCAGGCCTCAAATCCATTATGCGCCAAGACCCTGATGTAGTTTTGGTGGGAGAAATAAGAGACCTGGAAACAGCCAAGATTAGCCTTCAATCAGCCTTAACCGGCCATTTAGTTTTAACTACCTTACACACCAACGATGCTGCTGGAACCGTGGTCAGGTTGGAAGCCCTGGGAGAAAAACCAGTAAACATTGCTCCAGCAATAAACATGGCTGTTGCCCAAAGATTGGTCAGAAAAGTTTGCCAGAAATGCGTGAAGTTTGAAAAAATCTCTTCGCCTGATTTTAAAAAAATTAAAAAAATTCTCAAGAAAGTCCCAATTTCGCCTGCCTTAAAAATCCCTCAAGCTAAAGGATGTAAAGATTGTAATTTTACAGGGTTCAGGGGCCGAATCGGGATTTTTGAGGCTTTTTTAGTTGATAATGAGATGGAAAAATTTATTCTAACTTCGCCTTCAATTTCAGCCTTAAGAGAAAAAGCTATAAAAAAAGGAATGCTCACTATGCACCAGGATGGAATAATGAAGGTCCTGGAAGGAATTACTACAATTGGAGAAGTAGAAAGAGTAACCGGAGAATAAGAACCTCGCCTTCGGCGAGAACCTTGACTCGCTAATGTATAAACACTTAGTCTTGAATTAAATTAACCCCGAAGATGGGGGCCAATCTTGAGTTTTAGGAACACGAAGTTAGAATTTTTCCGAGGGGTAATTTCGCCGTAGCCAAATTATCCATCTCTGAAAAATTCCAGGGGCCCCCATCTTCGGGGTTAATTATAATACTAATTATAAGCGAAGCTTGAAATTAGTCGTTTTACTCCTAATTATAACAAGCTATGAGAAATTTGTCAAGAGTAACGGTTCTCTTTCTTATTTTTTTTGGTTAGGGACGACTGGAATATTTTCAACTAACTTTATTTTTGCTGCAGAAAAAATAGATATTAATATCGCTCCCATTGAAGATTTGGTTAAAATTATTCATATAGGAGAAAATAGTGAAAGAGAATTGATTTCTCTAAGGCCTTTCTCTTCTTTAGATGAACTCACCAAAATAAAAGGTATAGGCGAAGCGAGGCTTAGGGATATCAGGGAACAGGGTTTGGCGTGGGTCGCCCTTGAGTCTCAGCCAGAATCTCAGCAAGAGCCGGAACCAAAGCTCCAACAAGAACCGCAAATAGAGACCGGTGTTCTGCAGAGCTATCCAGGAGGAATCATCTTCAATGAAATTCTACCTTCCCCTGAGGGACCTGACGCTGAAAACGAATGGATTGAAATTTTTAATCAGAATAATTTTGAAGTTTTGTTTTCTGACTGGAAAATAACTGACACAGTAGGAAAAATTAATACTTATTCTCTCCCAAAAAGAACAAAAATTCCTCCTCAGGGGTTTTTAGTTCTTTCTCGGCCAACTACTAAAATTACTTTAAATAATGATGGCGATGGCCTAAAGCTTATTCAACCTGATGGAAAAAGAGTGGATGAGATAACTTATGAAAAAGCTCCTCGAGGACAATCTTATAACCTTATTAACTCTGATTGGGCCTGGAACACGAATTTAACCCCTTGAGCAGCAAATTTCATTCCTTTTGCTCAACCAGAAGAAAAAACAGAGGACGGGCCTCTGAAAGATAAATCTGCTACCGAACCCGAAACAAAAAGAGAATTAGCAGCCGCAGGTCTACAAATCTCAAAACCCTCAAAGTCTTTATTTATTTTATTAATTGCTTTGGCTATTGCCATTTCCTCGGGAATAATAATCTTACTTTTAAAAAAGAAACTATCAAGTAGGGTTGATTTATAGAGAAAATTAGAATAAAATAAGATAAGTAAGATAATTATATATAGAAGAAGGGATAAAAATATGAGCGGTCATTCTCACGCTAAAAAAATCTTACGAAAAAAACAAATTACCGACGCTCAAAGAGGTAAGGTATTTTCAAAGCTGGCTCGGATGATTTCAGTTGCTGCCAGAGAAGGTGGTGACCCGGAAACCAATCTTCAGTTACGACGGGCATTAGAAGAGGCTAAGACTTTTGCCTTGCCAAAGGAGAATATAGAAAGGGCGATAAAACGAGGAACCGGCGAGATTGGTGAAAAAAAATTAGAACAGTTTATTTTCGAGGCTTATGGTCCCGGTGGAATTGCAATTATTATTGAAGGAATTACCGATAATAAAAATCGAACTCTGAGCGAAATTAAACAAATTTTAAATCAAAACAATGGAAAACTGGCTGATGCTGGCTCAGTGAGATGGCTATTTGAAAGAAAGGGTTGTATTATTGTAGATTTAAAATTGCAGATTGAAGATTTTAAAAATAAAGAAGATTTAGAGCTGTTAGCAATTGAAACCGGGGCAGAAGATATATATTGGCATAATAATCTTTTAGATGTTTATACAAAAATCGAAGAATTAGAAAAAGTAAAGAAAAATTTGGAAGAAAAAGGAATTAAAATTGAATCTGCTTCTTTGGATTGGGTAGCAAAAGAAGAAATTTCTGTTGACATAAAAACAAAAGAGGCCTGTCAAAAACTTTTTGAGACCTTAGACGAATCAGAAGCTGTCCAAGATGTTTATTCAAATCTAAAAATATGATTATTATAGGTATTGACCCGGGCACGGCCCATCTAGGGTATGGCATCATCAAAAAAACCAAAGGTAAGAAAAATAAACTCAAAGCCATTGATTATGGCTGCATTAAAACTAGCCCAGACTTTTCAGATGGGGACCGTTTAAAGAAAATTAACAACGAACTTAATAAGTTAATTAAAAAATATAAACCAAAGATTTTGGCGATTGAGAGTCTTTATTTTTTTAAAAATTTAAAAACAGCACTTCCTGTCAGCCAGGCCACAGGAGTAATTTTACTTACTGCTGCTAAGAAAAAAATTCCGGTCGTTGAATTTACTCCTCTACAGGTTAAACTTGCAATTACCGGTTATGGAAGAGCGGAAAAGCAACAAGTCCAAAAAATGGTTAAAATTTTGCTTAATTTAAAAGAAATACCTCAATCCCCCGATGCTGCCGATGCCCTTGGCGTGGCTATTTGCTGTACAAATTTTCGCAAAAAAGTTCTTAAAGCTTGACAAGCCTTGTTCAGAAAACTATAATCTTTGTATCCCTTAGAAAATGGCTAATAGAGAGATTGAAAAGGTCGAAAATAATTGAATAAAAATTAATAAAATTTAATAAAGAGAATTAATCAAATATGATTTACAAAGAAAAAATTTTAACTCCGGTTGTTAGCCAAGAACCAGGAACAGTTCCTGAAGGAACTCCTGCAGAAGGAACTCCTGCAGAGGAAACTCCTGCAGAGGAAACTCCTGCTGAAGAAACTCCTGCTGAAGAAACTCCTGCAGAAGAAGAAAAGAAAGAGGAAGTTTAGGAGTTTTTTAAAACCCCGCTTTAAAAAGCGGGGTTTTAAAAAAACGGGGTCTTAATAAATAATCTTGACGAATTTTCTTTTCCCTATTTGGACAATCTGTCCCTTTTTTATTTCTATAACTTTTTGCCAGTCTTCCTGAGTCTGGCCATCTATTTTCACTCCCTTTTGAAAAACTAATCTCTTAGCCTCAGCCTTTGATGAGGCTAATTTTATTCTGACTAATAAATCAAGGATATTAAGAAATTTTTCTTTAATTGAAATTTTTGAAATTTTTGCCGGTATTTTTTTTTCTTTGAAGACGCGATTAAATTCCTCTTCAGATTTTCCCGCTATTTTTTTTCCATAATAAATATTCACAATCTCTCTGGCCAATCTTGCTTTTAAATCCCGGGGATTTATCTTTTTCCTCTTTAATCCTTCTCTCATCTTTTTAATTTCTTTTATCGTTATCCGGGTTGTTAATTCAAAATAATCTAAAATTAATTTATCAGGGATTGACATTATCTTCCCATACTGCTCTTCTGGTTTCTCGGTAATACCAATATAATTTCCTAAAGTTTTACTCATTTTTCTTTGACCATCTAGTCCCACAAGTAAAGGGATAATAACTAAATCTTGCTGAGTCTGGCCCCTTTTCTTTTGTAAGTCTCTACCAGTCAACATATTAAATTTTTGGTCTGAGCCCCCAAGCTCTATGTCTGCTCTAATCATAATCGAATCATAGGCCTGCATTAAGGGATAAATTATTTCGTGCACCCCGATATTTATTCCCTTTTTTAAGCGTTGGGTAAAGTCATCTCGTTCTAAAATTCTCGCTACCATGAATTTACTGGCCACTTTTAATAAATCTGTCAAATCCATTTTAGAAAACCACTTACTATTTCTTAAAATTTTAATCTTTTTTATATCTAAAATTTTCCCTATTTGTTTAAAATAGGTCTTAGCGTTCCTCTCTACCTCCTTTTTAGAAAGAGGAGATCTTATTTTTAATCTCTTTGAAGGGTCTCCAATCATCGCTGTAAAGTCACCAATAATAAAAATTATTTGGTGACCTAAATCCTGAAATTCTTTTAATTTTAATAAACAAGCACTGTGTCCCAAATGTAAATCAGGAGCTGAAGGATCTGCTCCATATTTTATTCTGAGCCTCTTACCAGAATGTAATTTTTTAATCAGGCTTTCTTCCTCAATAACCTCCTCTACTCCCCGGGTTAAAAGTTCTTCAATTTTTTTAGGGTCAGTATTTACTTTCATATCTTCATATTAAAATAAATTGTAAAAATTGTAAATTTGGCTAAAATTTATTAAGATTAAATTATGCCCCGTAGAAAATTTTATCGAAAAATTTATCAGAAGGCCAAAAAAGGAAAAAGAAGAAGCAGATTTCTTCTAATTTTAAAATTCTTTGGATATTTTCTTTTATTTTTTGTTTTTATTTCTTTGTTTTTATTTATTTACTATGCTAAGGACCTTCCCCGCCCGGAAAGATTTACCGAAAAGCCATTTATCCAATCAACTAAAGTTTACGACAAGACAGGGGAAATTCTTCTCTATGACGTTTATGGCGAAGAAAAAAGAGATGTTGTTTCTTTGGACCAAGTTCCAGAATATTTAAAGGAAGCTGTGATTGTAACTGAAGACGTCAATTTTTATCACCATTTTGGATTAGATATTAAGGGAATAATTCGAGCCGTTTTAGCTAATTTGAGAGTGGGTAAAGCAATTTATGGAGGCTCAACTATCAGCCAACAACTTATCCGTTCTTCTTTCTTAACCAGAGAAAAAACTTTAAAAAGAAAAGTAAGAGAGATTATTTTAACTCTTGAATTAGAAAGAAGATATTCTAAAGATGAAATTTTAGAATTTTATTTAAACCAGGTCCCCTTTGGCTCTAACACCTATGGAGTAGAAGCTGCTTGCCAGACTTATTTTAACAAGCCTATCTCTGAAATTTCTTTGTCAGAAGCTACTATTTTAGTTTCTTTAATCAGGTCCCCGAGTTATCTTTCTCCTTACGGAGAACACAAAGATGAGCTCCTATCTAGAAAAGATTATATCTTAAACAAAATGTTAAAAGAAGGATACTTAACTCAAGAAGAGAGAGATAAAGCCAAAGAATCTGAAATAACCTTCGCCAAAATTTTACAGCCAATCCAAGCTCCTCATTTTGTAATGTATGTTATGGAATACCTTAAACAAAGATATGGAGAAGATTTTTTAAAAGAAAAAGGGCTTAGGGTTTATACTTCTTTAGATTGGGAACTCCAGGAATGGGCTGAAAAAGTAATTAAAGAAGGAGGAGAGATTAATAAAAATTACCGAGCTCATAACGCCAGCTTAGTGGTTATTGATCCAAAAACCGGTCAAATTTTAGCTATGGTGGGATCAATAGATTATTTCGGAGACCCCTTTCCTAAAGATTGCCTGTCAGGAGAAAATTGTTTGTTTGATCCTTATCCTAATGTTACAATTCGAGGACGCCAGCCAGGCTCTGCTTTTAAACCTTTTGTCTATGCTACCGCTTTTAAAAAGGGTTATGATGATAAAACTGTCGTCATTGACGAAGAAACTAATTTCGGCACCCCGGCCTACCCTTATATCCCCAGAAATTATGATGGGCTTTTCCGGGGGCAGGTCTCTTTGAGACAGGCTTTGGCTCAATCTTTGAATGTCCCGTCAATAAAAGTCCTGGCCAATTTTGCCGGTTTACAAGATAGCCTTCAGACTGCTAAGGATTTGGGTATTACTACCTTAACTAAGCCTCCTTCTTTTTACGGTCTTCCTTTGGTTTTGGGCGGCGGAGAGGTGACTTTATTGGAAATGGTTTCAGCTTATGGAACTTTTGCTACCAAAGGATGGCACGTTCCCCCGGTCTCTATTTTAAAAATCGAGGATTCTGCTGGAAATATTATTGAGGAGAATAAAAAAACTCCAAAAATGGTCTTGGAGCCGGAAGTTGCTTCCCTTATTAATGACATTTTATCAGACAATGAAGCCAGAGCTCCTATGTTTGGAAGCAGGTCTTTACTTTATTTTGAAAACTACCAGGTAGCGGCAAAAACTGGAACGACCCAAAGCTATAAAGACGGTTGGGTAATTGGTTATACTCCTTCAATAGTAGCTGGGGTTTGGGTTGGGAATAACAATAACTCTCCGATGTCAAAACAACCAGGGATAGTTTTAGCTGGTCCTATCTGGAGAAGATTTATGGAGAAAGTTCTTTTAAGAGGAACTGAGAACTAAAGAACCGTTCGCTTCGCTCGCTGTAATTTGCTTCGCAAATTATCTAAAGTAATACCTAAAAAAATGCTATGTCCCTTTAATTGGCATTGCAACATAGATATAACTTTCATCCCCTACCGGTTTCAAAACTCCAGGGCCTACCTCGCCGTTTAACTCAAAAATCACCTCTGAACTTTTTATATTCAAGAGCCCGCTATTTAAAAATTTATAATTAAAAGAAATTTCTTCCTCTTTCCCTTTTGTTTTCCCTGAGAGTAAAGAATGGTATTCTCCAGTTTCGGGGTTCTGGCTGGAAATCTCCACTATTTCTTTTTTAGGGTCAATTTTAAATTTGACCTCGTTTATTTTCCCGCTAAAAAGACTAGCTGCTTTAATCTGGTTTAAAAATTCCTGCTTATCTAAAATAACCTGAGTTTCATATTTTTTAGGAATAATCTCCTGATAGTTTGGGTATTCTCCTTCGATTAATTTTGAAGTGAGACGAATCTCTGGATGGGGGGTTTCAGACATTGTAGATTCAAATAAAATTTGGTTAGGGCTAACCAGGATTTTAAGCTCTCCTTGTTTTTCTCCAAAAATATTAATTATTTCTTTTGCTGTTTTTTGCGGCAGAATCAGGGAAATTTCCTTTTCAATTGTAAGCGGTTTTTTTAAAAACAGAGTTTTTTCACCTAATCTAAAACTATCAGTAGCTGCCATTTTTATTAAGTCTTTTTGGATAAAGAAATGGATGCCTGAAATTTCAGGCCTTACCGTAGAGGGAAGGACGATATCTACAATTTGATTTACGGCTTGACAAAAAGAATAACTGTCAAGAGAAAATGAGATACCTTCTGATATTTCAGGAATAATCGGAAAATCTTCTGAGCTTTGTCCTTTTATTTTGGTTTTATAACCTTCACATTCAACAGATAGAATTTGATTATGGGTTGTTAGTTCGACCGGTTTTTCAGGTAAGAGGCTTACAAAAGTTGATAAAATAGAAGTTGGAACAGTAACCTCACCTTCTTTTTCTATTTTAGAAAGAACCCACCATTTAATTCCTATTTCTAAATCTGTTGTTACCAATAGTAAAAAGTTTTTTTCAGTTTTAAGAAGAAGGTTTCTAAGAATAGGTAAATTAAAAGATTTAGAGGAAACTCTTTCGATGATGTTAAGTCCTTGTTTTAATTTATTTTGTAATATTATTAATTTCATTATAGTTATAGGCACTGGGTAAAAATATTTTTTTAAAATAGATTAGCTAAAAGAAAACTAATGGAAAATGAGTAAAGAAGTAGTTAATTAATTAGGGATAACAAAGAGAAGAAAAGAAAAAGAACTTTTTAAAGAGATTTTCCACTTCTAATACCATGTCTTTTTCACTAATAAACCAGGGAAGTTTCCAATAAAAAGTAAAAAGTCAGATGCTGAAAACAAGCTGTCTAATTAACTCAATTTCTTCCTTTAAATTTTCGTTTGTTTCAAGTTCTTTGAAAATTTTCTCGTAGGAATGAATAGCCGTGGTGTGGTCTTTTCCTCCCATTTTCCTTCCTATAAAAGGGTAGGAACTTTTTAAGTCTTCTCTTAATAAATACATCGCAATTTGGCGAGGCCTGACAATCTCTCTTTTACGTGAGGAATCTAAAAGGTTATTTTCTTTAAGGTCGTAAAATTTAGCTACAGCCCTGATTATTTTTTTCGGCGTGGCTGTTCTAGTTGAGGAAAAGAGTAATTTTTTAAGCAAAGATTTAGCTTCTTCGGGCTCTAAGGGGCGGTTATTTAACTTTTGGTGAGCGACTAATCTGTTCAAAGCTCCTTCAAGTTCCCTAATATTTCTTTGGATGTTTGATGCGATATAGGTAAGGGTTTCTTCGGGAAGGCTAATTTTTTTTTCTTGGGCCTTTGTTTTAAGAATAGCCATTCTTGTTTCGAAATCAGGATAACCGATGTCAGCTATCATTCCTCCTTCAAATCTGGACCTTAATCTTTCGGTAAGTGCCGGGATAGCCTTTGGGGGCCGGTCAGAGGAAAGAATTATTTGTTTATTTCTTTCGTAAAGAGTATTAAAAGTATGGAAAAACTCTTCTTGAGTTTTTTCTTTCCCAGCCAGAAATTGAACATCATCAATAATAAGGACATCTATCTGTCGGTATTTCGTTTTAAAATTTTCCATCGTATGATTTTTAATTGCCGTTACTACTCCAGAAGTAAATTTTTCAGAAGGAATATATTTTAATTTTTTTTCTGGAAAATTTTTAATCACCTCATTACCGACTGCCTGTAATAAATGGGTTTTACCGAGACCTACCCCTCCATAAATAAATAAAGGATTGTAGACAAGGCCAGGATTTTTTGAGGATGCCCAGGCAGCGGCCTGCGGTAGTTCATTAAAAGGACCAACCACAAAATTTTCAAAAGTATAGCGGGGGTTAAGATTAGTGTCTTTGTCTATTCTTAATTCTTGGAACTCAAGCTGGTCCGATTCTGGATAAGAGAAAGAGGGTTTTTTCAAAACTTTTAATCCTTGTCGGGCGACAGCATATTTAATCTCTTTGATTTCTCCGTCCAAGCTGTGCAAGAGTTTAAAAATAATTTTGTTGTATTTATTTTCAAGCCACTCTTTGGCAAAAGAATTAGGAACAGAGACTATAACTTTGCCTTCTTTCTGGGAAAGAATCCCGGTATTCCTAAACCAAGTGCTAAAATTAGCCTGAGAAATATTTAATTGGATTTGGGCCAAAACTGCCTGCCAGAGTTCTTCCTTAGTCACGATTTTATTTTTTAAATTACTTCTCATATTTATGTAGTTGCAATCAACTTTTTCCTTTTCTGGAATTGCGACTGCTTTCTCTCGAGTTTTAATTATTATATCACATGTCAAAATAAAAATAAAACAAAGGAAAAACTAATTTCTGTTAATAAACTGGGGAGAACTTGTGGGTTATTAACAGCTTAATAATTCGCCAATATATTATTAATACCCTCCCTAATTTCAAGAAGAGTTGACAGATATTTTTAAGGAATTAATATATAAAGTGAGGGGGTGCGAGGGATTCTCCTCTAAGGACACGGTTTTAATAAAGGAGGTTAAAAAGCAATTGCCTGGTTATGTCCGACCCAGCGGCTCCAAATGACTTAATTTGTTAAGACCATTCCCCCCTCACTAAAGAAGAGGTACTTTACCTCTTCTTTAGTTTTTAAAAATGTGTTAAACTAAAAAAAGGAACCGTTCGCTTCGCTCACTGTAATTTGCTTCGCAAATTAAATATGAAATACAAAATTGCTGTTTCTGGGGCAGCCCGGGTTGGCCATTGTTGTAAGGGGATTAAGGAGCTATCTAAAGAAATTGGGCGAGAAATTTTTCGCCAAAATTCTGTTCTTGTTACTGGAGCTACAACAGGTGTTCCTTATTTTGCTGCTTTAGGATGTAAGGAGGTAGGGGGATTCAGTGTTGGTTTTTCACCGGCGCCTTCTGAAGCCGCCCACTTAAAAAGATATAAACTTCCAGTGGATGCTTTTGACGTAATGGTCTATACCGGCGCTGATTATGTGGGAAGAAACGTAATCATGACAAAGGCAGCAGATGGTGTGATTATTATTTGCGGAAGAATGGGGACCTTGCATGAATTCGCCACTGCTTTTGAAATTCAAAAACCGATTGCGGTTTTAGAAGAAACAGGGGGAACGGCTGATAAAATTAAAAAGATTGCTACCGGTCCTTATCGAGGGGCTAAAAAAATTATTTATGAAAAAAAACCTAAAGAATTAGTAAAAAAATTAATTGAATTAATTAAAAAAGAGAAAAAAGAAAACTCTGGACTAAAAGGTCGACTCAAATAGAAAATAAGTTTTTAAAAATTATGCCAAATGAAGAACCTCAAGTTCCCGAGGAAGGAAAATTAGTGGGGGGAATTACTCACTATTTCGGGAATATAGGGGTAGCAGTTATTAAGCTTTCTGATGCCTTAAAAGCAGGAGATAATATTAGAATTGTTGGAGGGGACACTGATTTTACTCAGGCTGTAGAGTCTATGGAAATCGAGCACAAAAAAATTGAAACAGCTAAAGCTGGAGATTCTGCTGGTTTAAAAGTTGAGCAAAAAGTAAGAGAGGGATATAAGGTATACAAACTGTAAAGGCAGTACCAAGATACTAATAAGTGCAGCATCTTATGGAGTTTTTAGTTAACTCTCAAATTAGAATTATTTTACAATTATTACTGGCTGCTTTTTTGGGCGGGCTAATTGGTCTAGAAAGAGAATATAAGAGGAAAGAAGCCGGACTTCAAACCTATAGTTTGGTAGCTTTGGGGACTTGTCTTTTTACTGTGATTACTTTTGAATTATTTAATTTTTTTATTAACAAAGAAGGTATTAGTTTTGACCCTTCCAGAATAATTCAGGCTATAGCTATTGGAATTGGTTTTATTGGAGCCGGGGTGATTTTCCGCCAGCCATCAGGGGTTGTAGGTTTAACTACTGCTGCCGGTTTATGGACGACTGCGGCTATTGGAATTACCATAGGAGTTAACCTTTATTTTTTAGCTATTTTTGCTACTTTTTTAGCTCTTCTGGTGTTGGCCGGCTTTGGTTTATTAGAAGAGAAAATTTTTGGGAAAGATTGACCGTTAAAGGTAAGATGATAAAAGAACTAAAGAAAGGAACCGTTCGCTTCTCTCACCGTAATACAAACCAGTCGCTTCGCTCCTTGTAATTGCTTCGCAATTAATAATTCGTAAATTAAAATGAAACCTCAAAAAATTATCGGCTGGTTCTTGTTATTCGCCGGCCTAATAATAATATTTTACAGTATTTTTACTTCTTATAATATTTTTACCGGAAAAGCTCTGGAGCCAACAGTTTTTAAAACGCCAGAAAAAGAAGTAGTTTTGCCTCAGAAAGGTAAAGTTCAGACCCAAGAGGCTCAGATGCAAGAAATGCTTGGGGGACAATTGAAGGAAATGTTGCCTGTTGATTTTATACCAAAAGTTTTAAATCTGCTTGCCTGGTCAATAATGGCGGGAATTATGATTTTCGCTGGTACCCAAATATCAAGCCTGGGCATTAAATTAATAAAAAGATAATTATTCTTTCAATTTTTTCCGGTGCAGTTTTTAGCTGCGCTTTTTTGGTTTTCAAAATAAATGTGATATAAAAAAGAGTATGCAATTCTTCGCTGATTTTCATCTACATTCAAAATATTCAAGAGCAACTTCTCCTCAGATGGATTTGGAAAATCTTGATAAGTGGGCAAAAATTAAAGGAATAAAAGTTGTTGGGAGTGGAGATTTCACTCACCCAGAGTGGTTTAATAACCTGAAAGAAAAACTTGAGCCCGCAGAACAGGAACTTTTTAAATTGAAAAATAATGATTCTGAGACCCGTTTCATTTTGACTTCGGAGATTAGTTGTATTTATTCAAAAGGAGGAAGGGTGAGAAAAATCCATATTTTAATCTTTGCTCCTGATTTCCAAACAGTTGAGAAAATTAATACCCAGCTTGGCTGGATTGGAAATTTAAAATCCGACGGTCGCCCCATTTTAGGCCTGGATGCCAAAGAATTAGTAAAAATTGTTTTAAATATTAATTCTAAATGCTTGATTGTCGGCGCTCATTTAATGACCCCATGGTTTTCTTTATTTGGTTCAAAATCTGGATTTGATTCAGTTGAAGAATGTTTTGAAGAATATTCAAAATATATCTATGCGGGGGAAACTGGGCTTTCAGCTTCTCCAGAAATGCTTTGGCGAATGCCTGATGGCCAAAAGCTTAGTTTAATCTCAAACAGTGATTCACACAGTCCGGCCAAACTGGGCAGAGAGGCAAATGTTTTTGACACGGAATTGAGTTATCCGGCAATTGTTGCGGCAATAAAAAGCAAAGACCCTCAAAAATTTTTATACACCATTGAATTTTTTCCCGAAGAGGGCAAATATCATTTTGACGGCCACAGGAATTGCAATATAAGTTTAAGTCCGGCTGAAACCAAAAAATACAACGGAATTTGTCCCCGCTGCGGCCGGCCCTTGACCGTTGGAGTTCTAAACCGAGTTGAACAATTAGCCGACCGGCCCGAGGGATTTAAGCCTCAAGGTGCCATTCCCTACAAAAGTTTGATTCCTTTGGCAGAAATAATTGCTGAAGTTTTAGGTGTTGGGGTTGGAACAAAAGAAGTAGAAAAACAATACAGGGACCTGATTGAAAAATTCGGTTCAGAATTTAATGTTTTGCTTAACGTTTCTGTTTCTGATTTGAGGGCAGCAACTTTACCCGAAATTGCAGAAGCCATTTCAAGAGTCCGCGAGGGAAAAGTTAGTGTTGAGCCAGGCTACGATGGAGTTTATGGGAAAATCAGGATTTTTTCGAAAGGTGAGAAAAAAGACTTATCTCGCCAAGGAACCTTGTTTTAAAATATGATCGAAAATTATAATTTCGGCTCAATTACCATTAATGGTGAAAATTATACTTATGATGTTGAAGTTCGTTGGACAGATGAAGTTTTAAAATGGTGGAGAAAAGAATCCCATGGGATTGACGTTAAAGATGTAAAAAGAGCAGTTGAACAAAACCCTGATACAATTATTATAGGAACCGGAGAATCGGGGTTAGCCAGAGTCACCGAAGATACCCAGAGGTTTATTACCAAGGAAAATATCAAACTGATTATTGACAAAACCGGAGAGGCAGTAAAAACTTTCAACATAATCAAAAGAGAATCGGAGAGAGAGAAAGGGAGACAAAGAAAGGTGATAGGTTTGTTTCACTTGACTTGTTAATTGAATCGTGTATGATAGGCTTAGACCGATAAGTCGAGTATCTTAAGTTAAGTCTTGTTAATACTCCAAAATTGGTTTCCAATTTTGGAGGCCACAATTAGCGAAGGCCAAAAATTAAGCATAGCGACCGAGGGTCTAAAAGGTCGTTTTTTATTAATCTAAATTTAATCTATTAGAATTTATGGCCTTCAAAAAATTCGATGAAAAACCTTCTGAAGGAGGTTTCCAGCGTCAGATGTTCGATGTTTCCAAAATGAATATTAAATGCCGTGATTGTGGAACACCAATAACTCAGCTACCCTTTAACCCAGACCCTGCAAGATTAGATTCTATTCGTTGCCAAGATTGTATGCGTAAATTTCGAGAGCAGAGACCAAGGAGATTTTAGTTTTCATTCTTCAGATAACAAAAAACCCGCCTTGGGCGGGTTTTTTGTTAGAAGTAATTTATTTTTCAGTTGTCTCTCTATTGTTAAAAATTTTTGCCTAAAAAGGAAATTGAACTTCCTTTAATTTCAAATTTTCCTTCAATGAATTTTTCAATTACCCAGATGTTAGTTTTACAATGGTTGGTAATTTCGGAAACTGTTACTCGGGATTTACCTTGGGCTAAGGCCAAATAAGGAAGAACTTGGTCAGCTAAATGTTTATCTAAACAAGCCTGGGATTTTTGTTCTTTTAATAATTCCAAAGCTGCTTCTTTGCCTACATCTTCTGCCCTTTTTGATAATTTCCCCAAATTATCAGTTCCAATTATTGTATTTTCAAATAAGGCTGCTAAGCAAATTTGACTGCCCGGGCATTGAGTATCGTAATATTCAATTTTTTCTTCAGTTGGTAATTTCAATTTTCCTAAAACTTCTCTTACCCCGGCAACTTGACGTTCCGCCACTTTTTTATTTTTTAAAGCATTTGAAGCTCCAGAAATTACTAAAATCTTTTTTAATTCTCCTCTTTCAGTTAAATTAATTGGTTTCAATTTTGATGGGAAAACTTTTACCTCCACTCTTGCTCCACCTTCCGGATAATAACCTCGTTTTAAAACACTGATTTCGACTAACAGAGAACGGTTCTCTGTTAAATTCATTTTTTCTAAGGTTGGTAAAAAGACATAATGAAAATAATCAATAGTAGGCGAGAAAAAAGTATCAGTTGCTCCGCCAGTAAAAATAATTTTTATAGGTTGGGAAGCAAATAAAGCAGGCAGAATCAAAGTTTGTAAAACTAAGGTTATGCTTCCAGCAGTAGGAATATTTACAGAAACCCGGTCGAGGTTCCTTCTAGGAGGGTGGAGGGGGGGTTGTAGTCTGTAAATTTGGCCTGGATAAAATTTAATTTCTTCACTTCCTAACCTATCACCTTCTAACCGTCCATTGCAGAGTTGTGCCAAAGCTTGAATGCCTAAAAGATGTTGAATGGACAGGCCTGGTTTCGGCCTCGACTTGCGAATATTAAAAATTCGGCAGGGTTTTTGAGTTACTGCCGAAAGAGCACCGGCAACTCTAAGTATAGCCCCTGCCCCAGAGCCGTAGGAACCGTCAATTTCAATAAAATTTTGATTTAGCATAATCAAATAAAATTTTCTTCTACAATTAATTTTAGCACGATATTTAGATTTTTTAATCTTTGATAGGGAACTTGACAGAGTTTCTTGGTATAATAGAATAAATCGTTGGAGAGAAACTTAAGAAACTGAATTGAAAAGGCAATTTTAATTAATTTTCTAACCAAGAATTAGCTCCTAAAGTTTGAAAACAAACTTAGGGGGCTTGACAAGAGTCCTCCAGTAGCTAAAATAGAAGCGAGAGGAGTTTTAAAAAAAATTATGTCGAGAAAGCAAAAAAATTTACAGATGAGAAAAACCTGTTTTTCAACTGGCATTGTTTGGGTTAGGGTGTATTTTACCCCACTTGCCAAAGAAATTTTTCGGGAGGATTCGGAAATTAGATTAATTAGATAAATAAATCTCGACAATAAAAAAATTTTCGAACCCCCCCCGAAAAGGGGGTTTGTCCTTATATGACGAAAGAAAAAAAGTTTTATTTAACTAAAGAAGGATTAGAGAAAATAAAGAAAGAATACAAAGACCTCAAGGCTCTCAAATTTTTGAAAACCAGAGGAGAGATGCCCAAAATTTGGCATTCTGAGGATTTAAATCCTGAATACCTCTCTTTTCAGGAAGATTTAAGTTTTCTAGAAACAAGAATAGCGGAGCTTGAATACATTTTAAAAAATGCGGAATTGATTAAAGCTCCCAAAAAAGAAAAACAAAATATCATTAATTTAGGGGCTCAGGTAATAGTTGGGGTCGATGATCAAAACGATGAATTTGAAATCGTTGGAACATTAGAGGCCAATCCTGCTATTGGTAAAATTTCTAATGAATCGCCAGTTGGGAAAATTCTTTTGGGTCATAAAGTTGGCGATGAGGTTGTTGTATCTTCTCCAATTATGACAACTTATAAAATAAAGAAAATAAAATATAATATTTCTTAGAATAATTTTAATTATCTCACATTTTTAATTTGCGGAACAAATTGCAGTAAGCGAAGTGAGCGGTTTCTTATCTAGAGAGGATTTTTCCTCTCTTTTTAATTCATTGAGTCTATGGTAAAATTAAATGAAGTATGAAAAATATTCTCAATTTTTTAATTGAAGTTGGAAAATTAAAACGCCTTCCGAGAAGGGGTTGGGTAATAAATCAAATAAAAAACCCAGAGAGTATTGCCGAACATATTTTTCGATCTGCGATAATGGTCTGGATTTTAGGTTATAAAAAGGGCGGTATTAATATAGAAAAACTTATCAAAATAGCCTTAATTCACGATCTCTGTGAAATATATGCAGGAGATACAACTCCTTATGACTCGGTTTTACCTAAAAACAAAAAGAAACTTAGAGAACTAATGAAGACCTGGCCAAGATTCTCTAATTATGAGAAAAGAGAGCAGGCTATCAAGAAATATAAAAAAGAAAACAAAGCCCTTAAGAAACTTATTTCAAAATTACCACCCAAATTAAAAAAAGAAATAAATAAACTCTGGTTAGATTATGAAAAAGGGTTAACTCCAGAAGGGAGATTTTTCCACCAAGCCGATAGAATGGAAAATTTCTTGCAAGCTTATGAATATTGGAAAAAGTATAAAAATCCTCCTTTGGGTCCTTGGTGGTTGTGGGCAAGGGAATTTTTCGACGACCCCACTTTGCTTGAATTTATGAAAGTTTTAGATAAAAAATTTCGAGAAAAAAAACTAAAGAAAAAATAAAGGGCAAAACATATGGACCCCAACCCACCCATAACCTTCCCGTCTTCTGCGGGCCCCTGTAAAAAGGAACAAAATTTAAGAGATTGCCCCTGCACTTATCCTGATTGTCCAAGAAAAGGGATTTGTTGTCAGTGTCTAAAATATCATTTGAAAAATAACGAACTTCCAGCCTGTTGTTTTTCTAAAGAAGCAGAAAGAACTTATGATCGCTCCTTTAAGAAATTCATTGCAGAGTTTAAATAAAAGTTATGAGAGAAACAATTTTAAATTTTCCAAAACAATTTAAAGAAGGCATAGAAAGAGCAAAAGATATTAGGGTTGAGGGAAGGTTTGAAAATATTATAATTTGCGGAATGGGCGGTTCAGCTTTACCTGCCGACCTTTTAGTTATTTTTTTTAATGATTTGAGATTACCCCTCTATATTCATCGCAGCTACAATCTTCCTCCTCAAGCAACTAAAGAAAGTTTAATAGTTTGTATTTCCTTTTCCGGGAATACCAAAGAGCCAATTTCAGCTTTAAAAGAAGCTCAAGAAAGAAAACTTAAAGTGATAGCCATTACTACTGGAGGAGAGCTTGCAAAATTGGCCCAAAAATATAATACGCCCCTTGTCTCTCTGCCTCCTGTTAAAATTCAGCCCCGCTGGGCCATTGGCTATCTTTTTGGAGCTTTGGTAAAGGTTTTGTCTAATTCCGGAATAATTGAGGATAGTTCTGGAGAGATCTTTAAAATAGCTGAAAATTTGAGACCCCTTGAATTAGAAGACCGGGGCAAAATTTTAGCTAAAAAATTAGCGGGCAAAATCCCTATTATTTATGCTTCAAACAAATTTAAGTCCTTAGCCCGGATTTGGAAAATAAAATTAAATGAAAATTCAAAAACAATGGCTTTTTGGAACTATTTTCCTGAACTTATTCATAACGAGATTGTAGGATATAACTTAATCGCGGAGCGATTGCCCACTGTTCACACACAGCAGGGAGCGAAGCGACCGGTTTGCTGTCTCAAAAATTTTCAGGTGATTATGCTTCGAGATTCAGATGACCATCCAAAGGTTTTAAAAGCAATGGATTTAACGGATGTTTTGTTAAGGAAAAAAGGCGCTGGAGTTGATTTCGTTGAGATTAAGGGGAAAAGTATTTTAGAGAAAGTATTCAATAATTTAATTCTTGCTGATTGGGTAAGCTATTATTTGGCTGAAGAATATAAAATTGACCCGGCTCCGGTAGAAATTGTGGAAGAATTCAAGAAAAAATTAAAAGAGTAATTATGGAGAAAAAATCAGCTATTACAAAAGAAATGACTATTGGTGAGGTAATTAAGAGATATCCAAAGACAGCTTTCGTTTTTATTGATTATGGGCTTCATTGCGTTGGCTGTCCGATGGCAAAACCTGAAACAATTGAAGAAGCGGTTGGGTTCCATCGAATTGACCTGAAAAAGTTTTTAGAAGATTTAAATAAAACAGCTCTGTCTCAGAGTAAAACAGGAAAAAAGCCTTGATTTGTCAAAAAACCAAGGCTTTTTAAGATATTCTTTTTTCCAATTTCAGATAATCATCCAGAAGACCTCGCGGCAAGGTATCAATTCTGGCAAACCCCATTTGTCCGCGAACCTTCTGCCAGGTTTTTTCATAATCCAGGCCATGGTCTAAAAGCCAGCCAAGATGATGAAGAGAAAGACGCAGTCGCCTTTTAAAGGTGCGCGTATTGTGAGCTTTTCCTTCAATTACATTCAATCCGAGCATTCTTAAACTGCTTCCCCTTATCATCCTTCTCTCTTTAATCTTGTGAGGCTCAAATCCATATTTCCTAATTGCTCTTAAAAGGGCAATTTTTACTTTTTGAGGAAATTTTTCTTTTTCTATTGAAAAGAAAAGATTGTCAGCATAACGGGTATATTTCCCTTCGGAGTTCTCTACCAGAGATAAAAGCTTCTCATCCAATTTCTTACATATTAAATCAAAAAGTTTTGGGCTGGGCGGTGCTCCTTGAGGAAGATTTCCCTTAAAGGTGGTGAGTTCAGCTACAATTCTCGCTCCATACCAGGAGAAATAACCATACTCATAGCGGTACTTTTTCTTTTGCTCTGCGGTTTCATCAGGGCCATAAAGGGCAGGATTCATTTCTGCTTTAAACCGTACCCTTCTTCCTTCAATTAGATATTGAAAGACATCATCAAAATTTACGCTTGGAAAAGCATCTTCAAAATCAACGCAAAGAATGCTTTTTGCTCCCAAATGAGGATTTATCGCTTCATTAATGCTTCCGCCGGAAAAACCAAATACATTTTTAGCCGGATTTAAGAAGCTGAGAACATATTTATTAATTTTCCTCTGAATTTTCTTTAAGCGTTCATCGGGAACGCAAACTTTTCTTTTGCCGCCACTTTCTTTTGGCAGGTATACTACTTTATAAAGGCAATTGCGGTTGCTTCTTATCAATCTTAGAATCTGGATTAAATCATCAGGATGGATTTTTATCTCTTTTGCCAGCCAAAAGCAGGTAGGTATCTCTCTGGGATTTATCAAGCTTGTTTTTTTAGGCAAAATAGCGTTAAATCTCGCTGTTTCTTCTTCCATTATTGCCCTTTCTATTAATTCTTCTTTCGCCAATTCCTCCGGAGACTTTTCCGGGAGTATTTCTTCATAGTTTCTCATTAACTGCTCCTTTCATTATTATTTTTAAAAAGAACTGGGGTTGCCTCTAACTTTAAAAGATATATCTTAAAAGACAACCCCTTGATATTATGGTGGTGTTCCCTCCCTCGCCTTTTGCTGTGAAAAAAGATGCGAAGCGATACAAAGCTAGTATTCAGAGCTGTCAGATTTCTGACGGCCTGTCTTTTTGAAAAATTTTCAAAGACACTGACGAACCCCACCTTTATTTTAAAATAACAAAATAAATCGTTAGTGTCAAAAATGAATAACCTCGGTCCTTAATTGAACCGAGGTTCTTACTAATTGACATACCCATATATAGCTGATACTTTTTCTCTTTCTTTAGTCATGACTATAATGGTAGTAATAAAATCGGATACCAGAACACGACTTGATTTCGGACGGTCGGGGAACTTGATCCCTAACCTGTAGCCAGCCTCAATGTCTTGGGATAGAGGTGTGTATCCTAATGCTTTTGGCAAAACACTGCCCAGTAAAACTCCTCGGCCCTCCTTTTTACCGTCGAAATATACTGTCCTTAATCCTTTCCTGTCGGGGGCTTCAATAACCCAGGTGTGCCCTTCTTCCGTAGATATCACCAATCCATCCTCAATATCTTTCGGCGCTTTATTTATTTCCATCTTGGCCTCCTTTACCTTAATAAATATTAACCTTTTAAGAACTACATAACTATATCTTCAATGGTTATTATAATTTTATATTCTATCTAACAAAAAAGAAAATGTCAACAAAGATAATATTCTATCAATTTTTTTTAATTCTTTAAAAAATTGCCAATCAGGTATTTTTTGGTAGAATAAAATAATATGAGTTTTGTGATTAAGACCAAAGGGTTCAACGATATCGTTGACATAACTTTGCAGGTTTCTCAGACGGTTAAAAGCTCTAAGATAAAAGATGGAATTTGCGTAATATCTTCTCCTGGTTCAACTTGCGGGATAACTACTATTGAGTATGAGCCAGGTTTAATTGAAGATTTAAAAAGAGTTCTGGAAAGAATTGCGCCGATGTCAAAAGATTACGAGCATTGCAAAAAATGGGGTGATTGTAACGGCTATGCTCATATTCGTTCGGCTTTGCTAAAGCCATTTTTAGCAGTGCCGATTGAAGAAGGAAGATTAGCTTTGGGCAATTGGCAACAAATTGCGTTTTTGGACTTCGACAATAGACCAAGAGAAAGAAAAATAATCGTAAAAATAATAAAAAGTTAATCAAGAATGAAAATCAGCATTAATAAAGTTATTAAAACTTTTATCCTTTCTGACTTTTTTCTTCAATCCGGGTGGGGGTTAATCGGTCCTATTTTTGCTGTGTTTATAATAAGAAACATTCACGGCGGAAGTTTGGCAATAGTTGGATTTGTTGCGGCGACTTACTGGATTGTCAAATCAATTTTTCAACCTTTCATTGCCTATTTTTTTGACCTTAAGAAAGGAGAGAAAGATGATTTTAAATTTCTGATTGTCGGTATGTATATAGCTAACCTAATTCCTCTCGGTTACCTTCTTTCTTCTCAAATTTGGCAGATTTTTTTATTAGAATTTATCAGGGGTCTGGCCATGGCCTGCGTTATTCCAACTTGGGCAGGAATTTTCACCAGGCATATAAACAAGGGTTGGGAAGCATTTTCCTGGAGCGTCGAGAGTACCGCTATTGGTTTTGCCTTTGGTCTTGCCGCTGCTTTCGGCGGGGTAATGGCCACAATTTTAGGATTTAAAACCGTTTTTGTCTTGGTTTCTGTTTTTGGTTTAATTGCTTCCTCAATTTTGTTATTAATCCGTAATCAAATTTTTCCGAAAGACCACTTTATTCCGCGGGTACCACCGGCCGAGAAACCATTTTAACCGAAACCGACATTTCGTAAGAGCTATGAAAAATCAGGAAATAGCTAAAATATTATATGAGATAGCTCAATATCTTGAGATGGAAGGAGTGTCTTTCAAACCCTATGCCTATGAGAAGGCGGCGCTGACTTTGGAAACCCTGGAGGAAGATATTGAAGAAATTTATAAAAAAGGGAGAATTAAAGTTCTAAAAGATATTCCTGGAATAGGGAAAAGCATTGCTGAGAAAATTGAAGAATATTTAAAAACCGGAAAGATAAAGTATTACCAAGAACTTAAGAGAAAAACTCCCTTGAATATCGGAGAATTAGCAGCTGTGGAGGGAATGGGTCCAAAAAAGGCAAAGGTATTATACCAAAAATTAGGGATTAGAAATTTAAAAGATTTAGAGAAAGCAGCCAGAGCTCACAAAATTGCTCCTCTCTTCGGTTTTGGGGAAAAAACTGAAAAAAATATCTTGGAGGGGATAGCTTTTTTAAAGAGAAGCAAAGGAAGGTTTCTTTTAGGAGATATTCTCTCGGTCGTTATGGAAGTTCAGGAAAAATTAAAAAGCCTAAAAGAGGTTGAGGAAATAAGTCCGGCAGGTTCAGTTAGAAGAATGAAAGAAACTATTGGCGATGTCGATTTTTTGGTAATTTCCAAAAATCCAGAGAAAGTTATGGATTTTTTTGTTTCTTTACCCGGAGTGATTAAAATTTGGGGCAAGGGCAAAACTAAATCATCGGTTAAAATGAGAGAAGGTTTCGATATGGATATAAGAGTTGTTCCAAGAAAAAGTTATGGTTCAGCTCTCCAATACTTTACTGGTTCAAAAGAGCATAATATCGTCACCAGAAAAATTGCCATAGCTAAAGGATTAAAACTGAATGAATATGGAGTTTTTCGGGGGAAGAAACAGATTGCTGGGAAAAATGAAGAAGAAGTTTATAAAATCTTAGGGATGGCTTGGATACCTCCTGAATTGAGAGAAAACCAGGGCGAAATTGAAGCTGCCCTTGAATGGAAATTACCGAAGTTAATTGATTTTAAAGATATTAAAGGGGATTTACATACTCACTCTAAATGGAATGGAGGTCATAATTCGATTTTGGAAATGGCCGAAACTGCGATGAGAAGAGGATATAGATATTTGGGAATTACTGACCATACTAAATTTCTAAGAATTGAGCACGGATTAGACGAGAAAAAGCTGGCCTTACAAAGAAAAGAAATTGACAAATTAAATCAAAAATTCAAAAATTTCAAAATTCTTCAGGGAGCAGAAACAAACATTTTGAATGATGGCTTAGTAGATATTAGAGATGAATCCCTAAAAAAGTTAGACTATGCTATTGCTGGAATTCACTCAAATATGAAAATGCCAAAAGAGAAAATGACAGAAAGAATTATTCAGGCAATGAAAAATCCCTATATTAAAATAATCTCCCATCCAACCGGCAGAATCTTAAAAAGAAGAAATGAATACCAAATTGATTTTGATAAAATTTTGAGAGCGGCTAAAGAAACAGGAACAATTTTAGAAATCAATTCTTTTCCTGAAAGATTAGATTTAAACGACCAGAATATTCGTCGGGCAAAAGAGGCTGAAGTAAAAATGGTAATCAATACTGACGCCCACCACCTGGACCAAATGAGATTTATTGAATTTGGAATTGCCCAAGCCCGCCGCGGCTGGGCCGAAAAAAAAGATATAATTAATGTCCAACCATTAGAAAAATTATTAAGGTATTTCAAATAAAACATCCCACATCGGAGATGGGTCGGGTCAGGTCGCGAGAGTTCTCCGCGAAGCGGAAACTCCCGACCGAGAACCTTTCGGTTCTCCCGTGTAGGAAAAGATTAAAAACAGAGGGTGGTCAAAGAGATAAATCTCTTTTTCACCTCGCTGCGGTTCGGTTTTTAAGGAGCGAGCCCTAAGCGAGGCGAAGCCGAGCGCTAGCACTTTGTGCCAGAGAGGGCGAGCGACTAACTTGGTATTACCACTATGCCAATTGAAAAATCAGCCGGAGCTATAATTTTTAGGAGAGAGAATGATAAAATTTATTATCTCTCGCTTCATTATCCTTCTTCGCCTAAGACACCGAAGGAATATTGGGATTTACCCAAGGGCCATATTGAAAAAGGGGAAAAGGAAATTGAAACTGTGAGAAGGGAAGTGGAAGAAGAAACCGGATTAAAAGACATTGAATTTGAGGACGGTTTTAAAGAGCGGATAAAGTATTTTTTTAAATTTAGGGGAAAAAATATTCTGAAATTTGTCACTTTTTATTTAGCAGAAACGAAAGAAAAAGATATTAAAGTTTCTTTTGAACATCTTGGTTTTGAATGGTTATCCTACGAAAAAGCAATAAAAAAATTAACATTTAGAAATACCAAAGAAATTCTCAAAAAAGCTAACCAATTTTTAGAAAAATATGCTGCCCAAAGTTAAGACTCTAACTCAAAAATTAGAAAAATATAAAAAATTAATTTCAAAAGAGAATTTTGAAGAAATAATAAATCTCGCCGGACCCCTTAAAGGGCTGAATATAAAAATGATTAATTCCACTCCCAGAGGTGGAGGGGTTGCTGAGGTTTTGAAAAGCCTCGTTCCCCTAATGAAGGGCGTGGGGATTAAAGTCGAATGGTATACTATTCCGCTGAGAGAGGATTTTTTCAAAATCACTAAAGAAATTCATAATGCTATTCAAGGTAATGAATATGCTTTTCCTTTTTGGCACAGAGTAAAATATTTACAACACATGGAAAAAAGTGCCTTTTTAATGCGAGATATGAAAGCTGATATTTGGGTAATTCACGACCCTCAACCAGCAGGTTTAATCTTATATTTGCCCCATTTCCATCCCTCAATTTGCCGTCTGCATATTGATTTAACTTCTCCTAATCCAGAAGTTTGGAATTTTTTTGCTGGATTTTTAAGAATGTATGATAGACTTATTCTTAGTTCAAAAGAATATATTAAAAAAGAAATAAAAGAAAAAGCAGCGGTTTTCCCTCCAGCTATTGATCCCTTAATGCCAAAAAATCAATCCTTAGATTTGACTGTGGCGAAAGAGATTCTAAAAAATTATGGATTAGATACTTCTCAACCTTTAATTTCTCAAGTTTCAAGATTTGATACTTGGAAAGGTTTTTCGGAAGTAATTGAAGGTTATCAGTTAGCCAAAAAGAAAATTCCTGCTTTACAATTAACTTTAGTGGGATTTTTCTTAGCCAGAGACGACCCCGATGCAATGAAGGTTTATAAACTGATTAGAAAAAAGAGTGAAAAAGATTCCAATATCTTTCTCTTTTCTGATCCTAATACGTTAGGAAGTTTAAAGGTTGATGATTTTGTTAATGCTATCCAAGTTGCTTCTGAAGTTGTTTTGCAAAATTCATTTCGGGAAGGTTTTGGATTGTCATTGACAGAGGCAATGTGGAAAGGAAAAGCGGTAATTGGCGGGAGAGCGGGCGGAATCAAACTCCAAATTCAAAATGGCAAAAATGGGTTTTTAGTTTCCAACTCTAAAGAAGTAGCAAAGAGAATTGTTCAGCTTATTAAAAATCCTGAATTAAGAGAAAAATTAGGAACAGTTGCTAAAGAAACGGTCAGGGGAAAATTTTTAATACCTCGACTTTTGAGGGATTATTTAAAACTTTTTAAAGAAGTGTTATCATAAAAAAAATGGTAAATATTATCCCAAAATTAATCGCCTGGTTTTTTGCCCACGGCATAAAGATTTTTATTGTTTTATTGGTTGCTTATTTAATTAACAGAATCGGAGGGAAAATTATTGAAAGGATGATTAGAAAGGGAGTGAAAGACACCACTAAAGAGGCAACGGAAAAAAGGAAGAATACTTTAACTGGGGTTTTTGCCGGCGCTTTGAAAATCGTCGTTTGGTTGATGGCGATAATGATGATTTTGCCTGAATTAGGGATAAACATTGGTCCGATATTAGCTGGAGCCGGAATTTTAGGAGTGGCCTTAGGATTTGGAGCTCAGTATATGATTAGAGATTTTTTAGCCGGGCTTTTTATCCTTATTGAAAATCAATATAGAAAAGGAGATGTGGTTTGCGCGGACGGAACTTGTGGCTTAGTTGAAGATATAACTTTAAGAAAAACTATTTTGCGAGATTTAGATGGCGTTGTTCACCATATTCCTAATGGTGAGATAAAAAAGGCCTCAAATTTATCCAAAGGCTTTGCCAGAGTAAATTTAAATATCGGAATTTCTTATAAATCCGATTTGGAAAAAGTAATAAAGGTGGTCAATCAAGTTGGTGAAGAATTAGCTGAAGACCCCGACTGGGCAGATAGCATTATTAAAGCCCCTCAATTTTTAAGAGTTGATAATTTTGGAGATTCAGCAATAATCATAAAGATTTTAGGAGAGACAAAGCCCCTAAAACAATGGAGCATTACAGGTGAGCTTAGAAAAAGAATTAAAATTGCTTTTGACAAAGAAGGGATAGAAATTCCTTTCCCTCAAAGAGTAATTCATCAAGTCTCAAAGTAAGACAAGCAAAAGATTAATGTAAAATGACTTCTTTTAAAGAAAAAGTTTTTCAGGTAGTTAAAAAAATTCCCGTCGGGGAAGTTTTAATTTATAAAACAGTGGCAAAATTAGCAGGCTATCCTCGGGCCTGGCGGGCAGTCGGGAATGTTTTAAATAAATCCGCCAGCTGGCGAATCAAAATCCCCTGTCATCGCGTCATAAAGTCAAAGGGGAGAATTGGAGGATATAAAAATGGAACCGGAAATAAAATTGCCCTTCTTAAAAAAGAAGGGCTAAAAATTGAAAGGAAAAAAGTTATTGTTTGATTTTCTCAACTATTTTTTCAAAAATTTTGGGATGACTTTGAGCTAAAATAGCTAAGATTTTTCTATCTAGCTCAATTTTATTTTTCTTCAAACCTGCAATGAATTTACTATAGGAAATTCCCAGTTGGCGGCAGGCAGCATTAATTTGGACCTGCCAGAGTTTTCGAAAATCTCTTTTTTTAGCTCTCCTGTCTCGATAGGCATATTTCCAGGCATGCATTAGAGCTTCTTTAGCTGCTCGATATTTTGTCTTTCTTCCCCAGCGAAAACCTTTGGCATGTTCTAATAAATGCTTTCTTCTTTTGTGAGCAATTTTTCCTCGCTTAACTCTTACCATACTTTAATTAAATTACGCGGCCGGGTCGCGTAATTTTTACTTTAATAGTTTTTTAATTTTTTTAGCTTCAGCTTTTGAAACCAGAACCAATTTTCGGCTTTTTCTAATTCTTTTCCCGGATTTTTTTGCTCGACAATGGTTAAGCCCGGTTGGTCTTCTTAAAACCTTGCCGGTTTTCGTAATTTTAAAACGCTTTAATATAGACTTTCTTGTTTTCATTGTTTTGAAATTATTACTATAAAACCTCTCGACTCTCTTTTTAATCCCCGCTCAATTTTTATTGGTAAAATCCCTTCTAAAATTCTAAGAAATTGGTTAATTTTCTCTCTGGCAAAGTCAGGAAGGGCTTTTTGCCGGCCCCTTAAGATTAATTCCACTCTGACTTTGTGCCCTTTTTTTAAAAATTTTTCTGCCAACTTTGCTCTGACTTCTAAATCATGTTGGGAAATTCCAAACCCTAATCTTATTCCTTTTAACTCACCCGAACTTTTTGGAGTTAGCTTTTCTTTCTTTTTTTCCTGATAAAGATACTTCCCGTAATCCATTATCTTACAGACTGGCGGCATTACCTTCTCGGTGACTTGAATTAAATCTAAATTACGCTCCCTGGCTATCTGGAGCGCTTTTTCAATTGCCAAAATTCCCAGCTGTTTTCCGGTCTTGTCAATCACCCTGACCTGAGGAGCCCTTATTCGGTTATTGACTAATGGTCTTTTAAAAATAGAATTTTTTAACTTTTTTGTGGAGATGGGGAGACGTGAACTCCCGTCTGAAAGTCCTTTTAAAATATTTCTACAGGTTTTTTCTGCTTTAGTTTTGGAATGCTGGATATAAAGCAGAAAAAAATTCCAGCATCATAGCCCCTATCTTTTGATAGAACCTTTGAGGCAAAAAGAACTATCTATCTCGATGATATAACACCTGATTTCACCTATCGAGAATCAGTGATCAGATGGCTCACGGGTTTATGCGTAAGCAGGAGCAAGCTTTGGGCTTGCAAATAAGTTGGCACTTATTATCTTACTAGAAGTTTTATGAGTTTCTAGTAAACTCAACCTGCATAGTTTAAAAGTTTCTTTCATCAATCCTTTTTCATCCCCTTATTTTTAATTGTTTTTCTATTTCTCGTTCTACTTCTCTTTTTTTAATTAATTCTCTTTTATCAGCTTTTTTCTTTCCTTTTGCTATTCCGAACTCTAACTTTATTTTCCTATTTTTAGTATATAACCTAAGGGGTATTAAAGTCAAGCCTTTTTGTATTGTTTTACCAATTAGATATTTAATTTCTGATTTTTTAAGAAGAAGTTTTCGTGTTCTTTCTGGATTATAGTCTTTTGGCGCATTTTTTGGCTGATAAGGAGGAATATTAAGCCCAATCCAAAAAACTTCCTCTTCCTTTAAAACCACATACGAACCTGCCAAACTTGCTCCCCTTGTTTTTATTGATTTCACTTCCTGGCCAATCAAAGAAATTCCTGCCTTAAATTTCTTCAGGATTTCATAATTAAAATAAGCCTTTCTGTTTTTGGCCAATACCTTCACCTCTTTCATTTTAGCAAAAATATGCTAAATTAGAAGTAATGATTCGTCAAGAAATAGCTAAATTGATAGAGAAGTCAATAAAAAAACTCCAAAAAGAGAAGGCTTTGCCTCAATTTGAAATTCCCGAGATTAAGATTGAACATCCGGAGGAGAAAATTCACGGTGATTATGCTACAAACATTGCGATGGTAATTGCGAAAATTGTAGAAAAAAATCCCTTAGAGATTGCCAATATTTTAGGTTCTAGTTTAAAGGTTTTAGGTTCTAGTTTATTTGAAAAAGTCAAAATAGCAAAGCCAGGGTTTATTAATTTTTTTCTTTCAAAAGAATATTTACAACAAAGAATTGGAGAAATTTTAAAGAAGGGAGAGAAATTTGGTGAACTAAATATTGGTAAAGGAAAGAAGGTTCAGGTAGAATTTATTTCGGCAAATCCAACAGGTCCTTTAACTGTCGGCAATGCTCGGGGTGGTCCTTTTGGTGATGTTTTGGGAAATGTTCTGAAAAAAGCGGGATTTAAAGTAGAGAAAGCTTATTATATCAACGATTACGGGATGCAAATTTTGGCTCTCGGACATTCGATTTTGAAAGATAGCGAAGCGAAATACAAGGGTAAATATATTGATGAACTTGCCAAAAGAATCAAAGAAAAAGAGGCCTATAAGGCAGGTAAGCTCGCAGCCAAAATTGTTATTGATGAGATGATTAAGAAAACAACCGACAGAATGGGAATTAACTATGACGAGTGGTTTCCAGAAAACACTCTTCACGAGAGTGGCCAAGTTAATAAAGTTTTGAAGATTTTGGAGCAGACTACAACCCTCCCATCACATCCTCCCGCCAAAGGCGGGCTCCTAAATTTAATTTATCAAAAAGAAGGAGCTCTGTGGTTTAAATCATCAAGATATGGCGATGAGAGGGATAGAGTCGTAGTCAAAGCGGATGGAGATAAGACTTATTTGGCAGGTGACGTCGCCTATCACCACTATAAATTTGAGAAGAAGAAATTTGACAAGGTAATAGACGTTTGGGGAGCTGACCATGCTGGTGATGTAGTAGGTCTTCAGGCAGGAGTGGAAGCCTTAGGTCACAAAGGAAAACTTGATATTTTATTGCTTCAGTTTGTAACTATACTTGAAAAAGGGGAAAAGCTGAAAATTTCAAAAAGGAGAGGAACTTTTGTTACTATGGATGAATTACTTGATGAGGTAGGAGTTGATATTGCTAGATTCTTTTTTCTTCAAAAATCAGCCAATACCCATTTAAATTTCGACCTCGCCCTGGCTAAAAAGCAGTCAGAGAAAAACCCGGTTTACTACGTACAATATGCTCATGCCAGAATATGTAGTATTTTGCGTAAAGCTGTTGATGTTAAACATCAACAAGGTTCTTCTCGGCAGGCCTTTAAACTATTAAATCATCCAAATGAACTAGAGCTTATTAAACAGCTGGTTAGGTTTCCAGAAATTATTGAAGATATAGTTAAAGATTATCAAGTCCAGAGAATTCCCCAATATGCTATGGATTTAGCTACAGTTTTCCACCAGTTTTATCGAGACTGCCACGTGATTACCGAAGATAAAGAATTAGCCGGAGCAAGACTATCTTTGGTCTTAGCCACTAAAACCGTATTGAAAAACACTTTAGATTTAATGGGAATTTCTGCCCCTGAAAAAATGTAATTATGCAAAATATTTATTTCATTTTGCGGCATGGTAATCCAGCCTGGAAATATCTGGATATAATTTATCCGGCAGACGAGATGTTTTCTGTGGGATTAAGCCGGCAGGGAAGAGAACAAATTAGAACCATTACCAAAGACCTGAAAAAACAAAGAATCGATTTGATTCTTTCTTCAGATTATCGGCGCACCAAAGAAACTGCTCAGATCATTGCCAAATCCCTTGACCTCAAAGTGAGTTACGACAAAAGACTACAAGATCAGAAACGAGGAGCTTATTGTGGTCGTCCCATAGCTGACTTTTATCAGGATTTTCCTGATCCGAAAAAAAGATTTAGGATAAAGCCACAAGGTGGAGAGAGCTGGAACGATGTTAGAAGAAGGGTTGTCGATTTTTTGAGAGATACAGAAAAGAAATACAAAAACAAAAAAATCTTAATTGTTAGCCATGGCGCCCCTTTATGGTTTTTGGAAGGAGCAGTAAAGGGCTTGGATAATGAGCAACTTTTAGAGCAAAAGTTAAACAATACTGGCATAGAGGTTGGCGAACTAAGAAAACTATGTCCATAGATTTTTCTAAAATTGAGAAAAAAATCCTAAAATTTTGGAAAGAGAACAAGATTTTTGAAAAATTACGCCAGAAAAATCAGGGCAAAAAACGCTGGTCATTTTTAGATGGCCCGATTACTGCCAACAATCCTATGGGAGTTCATCATGCCTGGGGAAGAACCTACAAAGACCTTTTTCAAAGATATAAAGCAATGCAGGGTTTTTGCCAGAGATTTCAAAACGGCTTTGATTGTCAGGGCTTGTGGGTTGAAGTAGAAGTTGAGAAAGAGCTCGGCTTCCGCAATAAAAAAGATATAGAGAAATACGGCATAGAGAAGTTTGTCAAAAAATGCAAAGAGAGAGTTGAGAAATATTCGAAAATTCAAACAGAACAGTCAATTAGGCTCGGTCAATGGATGGACTGGCAAAATTCTTATTATACGATGTCTGATGAGAATAACTATGCTATTTGGCATTTCCTAAAAAAATGCCACAAAGACGGATTTTTATATAAAGGCAGAGATGTAGTTCCATGGTGTCCTCGGTGTGGAACGGCCATTTCTCAGCATGAAATTTTAACAGAAGAGTATAAAGAATTAACTCACAAATCAATATTTTTCAAGCTACCAGTCCAAAACCTAAAGAAAACTTATTTTCTTGTCTGGACAACTACTCCCTGGACATTACCTGGTAATGTCGCAATAGCTGTTCATCCTGATTTTGATTATGTAAAAGTAAAAGACAAAAAAGGCAACATTTTTATTTTACTTAAAGAAAAATCTTATTTCATTAAAGATGGAGAAATAATAGAGAAATTTAAGGGCAAGAAATTGAAGGGGTTTAAATACGAAGGGTTGTTTGACAAATTACCGTTTGTAAAAGAAACCTTAGGTAGCTACAAGCACTCTGTAATTTTGTGGAAGGAGGTAACCCAGGAAGAAGGAACGGGCATTGTTCATGTGGCGCCCGGCTGTGGTCAAGAGGACTTTCAATTGGCTAAAGAATTTAAACTATCTGTCATTGATTTAACCAATGATGAAAGCAACTATCTAAAGGGCCTTGGAGAACTGAGTGGCAAGTTTGTTGGCGGAGAAGAAGTAAGAGAATTGATTTTTGAAGATTTAAACCAGAAGGATAGGGTTTTTAAAATTGAGGATTACCAACATCGCTATCCAATTTGCTGGCGCTGCCAGTCAGAATTGATTTTCCGTTTGGTTGATGAATGGTATATTTCAATGGCAAAGTTAAGGGAGAAACTGATGAAAATTGCCAAAAAAATAAAATGGATTCCTTCCTTTGGTCTGGACAGGGAATTGGATTGGTTAAAAAATATGCAAGATTGGTTAATTTCTAAAAAACGTTATTGGGGATTAGCTTTACCGATTTATGAATGCCCAGACTGTGGAAACTTTGAGGTAATCGGTTCAAAAAAAGAATTAAAAGAAAAAGCGGTTAAAGGTTGGCAAGAACTTGAAGGCCATTCTCCTCACCGACCCTGGATAGATAAAGTAAAGATTAAATGTTCCAAATGTGGCAAAATAGTTTCTCGAATTTCCGATGTTGGTAATCCTTGGCTAGATGCCGGAATTGTGCCTTTTTCTACTATGAAGTATTTTTCTGACCGGGACTTTTGGCAGAAATGGTTTCCGTCTGAATTCGTTTGCGAATCTTTCCCGGGTCAATTCAAAAATTGGTTTTATTCCCTTATTGTAATGAGTACTGTATTAGAGGAAGTTGCTCCAGTGAAGACAATCTTTGGCTACGCAACAGTAGTCGATGAAAAGGGCGAAGAAATGCATAAATCCAAAGGAAATGTTATTTGGTTTGATGAGGCAGTTGAAAAGATAGGGGCTGATGTGATGCGTTGGATGTATGTTAAACAAAATCCAGTCTATAATCTAAGGTTTGGCTACAAAATTGCCAAAGAAACCCAAAGAAAACTTTTAACATTATGGAATAGCTACACCTTTTTTGAGACATATGTCTCAAAAAAGGAAATCCCAAAGCCCAAATCCCAAATCCCAAAACCCAAAAATGTTTTAGATAAATGGATTGTTTCGCGGCTAAACAGATTAATTGGAGCCGTTATTAAATCTTTAGAAAATTTTGATGCTGCCGGGGCAAGTTCGGCCATTGAGAATTTTTTCATTAATGATTTATCTCTTTGGTATATCAGAAGGTCAAGAAAGAGATTTCAGAACCCAAGCAGTCAGAAAGAAAAAGATGAGGCAGTCAGTACTCTTTACTTTGTTCTTTTAATCCTATCAAAAATGATTGCGCCAATGATGCCGTTCTTTAGTGAAGAAATTTATTTGAATTTAAAAACAAAAAATATGCCTCAATCCGTTCATCTTTGCGACTGGCCAAAATATTGTGAAAAAGCAATTGACGATAATTTAGAGGAGAAAATGACAAAGGTTCGGGAGATTGTAAATAAGGTTTTAGCTAAAAGAACTGAACTTGGAATTAAAGTGAGGCAGCCCTTACGGGGATTAAGAATTGCGAATTATAAATTACGAAGGGAGAAAGAATTACTGGAGTTGATTAAGGACGAGGTAAATGTAAAAGAAATTACTTTTGGCAAAACATTAAAATTGGATACAAAGATTAGCGAGGAGTTAAAAGAAGAGGGGCAGGTTCGAGAATTTATCCGACAGGTTCAGCAACTGCGAAAAAATGCCAAACTTACCCCCAAAGACAAAATTATTATTTATTGTGAGTGCCCAGAGAAATTGAAAAAAGTTTTAGAAAAAAATAAAAAAGACATTTTAGCAGAAACCAAAGCCAAAGATTTTCTTTTTGGTAAAAAACCAAAGAAAGTTTTCGACACTGAAAAAGATTTAAAGGTCGACCAAACAAAATTATGGTTAGCAATCAACCGAAGCACATAATCTTGTTATGTGCTCGGTAAAAATATGGCAATTTTTGATATTAAAAAAATTTTTGGTGGAGGGATAAAAGAAAGACCAGAAAAGAAGATAGAAAAAGCCCCTGTCCCCATTAAAGAGGCGAAGAAAGATACTTCAATATTCGGAGGGAAGTCTTATATGCGTCGGAGCAGTTTTATGTATCGATTAACAAACCCCGAGCTTTATAGAAACACCAGTTTGGGAGAAAAAGACAGGACCAGATTAGGAGAAAAGCTTTTCGGCCACGGCAGTTCTGTAAAGAAAAAAGACGTGGAGAAGGCAGAAAGACAATTAGATTTGGGGGAATGGGGCGAATTTAAAGGTTTATCCCATGAAGATAAAGAGAAAGCAAAAAGGTTGACAAAGGGAATTCTGGGGAAATAATTTAAGATGTTCATCCATCACAGAACTCAGGGGATAATTATAAAAAAAGAAGATCGGGGGGAAGCCGACCAGCTTTTTACAATTTATACCAAAGATTTCGGGAAATTAGAGATTTTGGGAAGAGCTATCAGGAAAATCAAATCAAAATTAAGAGCAGGAGCCGAATTTTTTTATTTATCAGAAGTTGAATTTATTCAGGGGAAAGCCTATAAAACCCTAACCGACGCCATTTTAATTGACAAATTTGAAAATATCAGAAAAGATTTAGAGAGATTGAAGATTTGTTATCAGATTTCAGAAGTTTTGGATAATTTAGTCAAAGGCCAAGAACCCGACAAAGACATTTGGAATTTATTAAACGAAGCTTTTATAAAATTAAATAACTTACAACTTACAACTTACAACTTACAACTAATTTATTACTATTTCTTCTGGAACCTTTTTTCTCTTTTAGGGTTTAAACCTGAGCTTTCTACTTGCCCAATTTGCAGAAAGAAACTTTTAGCCGAAACTTTTTATTTTGTACCAAAAGAAGGAGGGGTAGTATGCTGGAGGTGTTTGAAAGAACTTAGCCCAGAAGAAAAAGAAAGAGTAAAAGAAATAAGCGTAGATACGGTTAAAATTTTAAGAATTTTTCTTTCAAAGAATTGGGAAATATTACCCAGGCTTAAAATAATAAAAGAAGAGAGAAAAAATCTAAAAGAGATATCAGAACTTTACCTTACTTTTTTAAAAGAAGGCTAAAGTATGTTAAAATAAATTAAAAGTAACCGTTCGCTTCGCTCACTGTAATTTGCTTCGCAAATTAATGAAAGGGAAATTAATAAAAGTCGTTATCATTTTAACAATTATCTTAGGGATAGCCGGTTTTTGGTATTATCAAAGAAATATTTATTCAAAAGAAACTTTGAGAGTGGAAATTTTGGGGCCGGAAGAAGTAGAAATGGCCCAAGAGATTGAATATATAGTGAAATATAAAAATAACGGCAACATCAGGTTGGAAGAACCAAAACTTATTTTTGAATATCCTAAAAATTCAATAGTTATCGGAGAAGAAATCCGGTCTGAAAATCAGGAGCTTCCGCTTAAAGAGAAAGAATCTCTAAGACAAGAAAAAGAACTCGAGGATATCTACCCCGGACAAGAGCGAACCTTCCATTTTAAAGCCAGATTATTGGGTAAAGAAAATACAGCGAAAATTGCCAAGGTCTGGTTAAGTTATAAACCAAAAAATCTAAAAACTCGCTATGAGTCAGCCACCACTTTCACCACCTTAATTAAAAGTGTTCCTCTTACTTTTGAATTTGATTTTCCTTCAAAAGTTGAGCCTGGCAGAAAAACTCTCTTTAGGTTAAATTATTTTTCAAATATAGATTACCCTATTTCTAATTTAAGAATAAAGATTGAATATCCTGCTGGCTTTGAGTTTTTTGAGAGTCAGCCAAAATCCTTGGGAAAAACAGAATGGGAGATTCCGCTTTTAAATAAGGCTGGGGGAGGAAGAATTGAAGTTTCCGGCATTCTGAGAGGAGAGGTTCAGGAGTCAAAAATCTTTCGGGCAAACTTGGGTATCTGGCAGGAAGGAGAATTTGTTTTATTAAAAGAGGCAATTAAGGGAATAGAAATTACCAGACCCTCGATTTTTCTCTCCTATCAAATTAATAATTCCCCTCAATATTCGGCTCGCCCCGGGGATTACCTATATTATGAAATCTTCTTTAAAAATACTGGAGAAGAAGCTCTGGAAAATTTATTTTTGGTAGTTCAATTAGAAGGAGGAGTTTTAGATTTTGACACCCTTCAAGCCGGAGCCGGCCAATTTCAAAAAGATTCAAACTCAATTATTTGGGACCATATCGTGGTTCCTCAATTACGTCTTCTGTCTAGTATGGAAGAAGGAAAAGTTGGATTTTGGGTAAGAGTAAAAGACGATTTCTCTCTCAAAAATCCTCAAATCAAAACTAAAATTAGCCTGAGCGAGGCTAAAGAAGAATTTATTACTAAAATTAACACAAAGCTGGCTATTTCCCAGAGAGGTTATTTTAACAAGGGACCTTTTAAAAATTATGGCCCCCTTCCTCCTAAGGTTGGAAATGCAACAACCTATACTATCTTTTGGCAGGCTAAAAATTTTTACAACGATGTTAAAAATCTAAAAGTTAAAGCTAATTTACCTTTTCAGGTGAGATTAACTGGCGAAATTTCTTCAAAAGAAGCTAAGTTTTCTTTTGATCCTCAAAGCCGGGAAATTGTCTGGGAAATTGGAGAGTTAGCGGCAGGAAAAGGAATTTCGGGCCCCGGGCCTGAGATTTCCTTTCAAGTTGCTTTAACTCCTGATTCGACACAGAGAGGAGAGATTCCTGAACTTATTTCTCAGGTTAAAATAATCGGAGAAGATATCTGGACAGGAGAAAGGGTGGAAGCCACAGCTGGAGCAGTTGATACTTCTTTACCAGATGACCCGAACGTTAGCGAGGAAATGGACAAGGTCCAATGAATTAAAAATTCATTTCACCTTTTATCGTCTGTCGGTATTTGATACCGACAGACAGATACGACAGGGTCAATAAAAAATTATGACTGATTTGATGTCAAAAATTATATCTTTGTGTAAAAGGCGGGGATTTGTTTTTCAATCCTCAGAGATTTACGGTGGTTTTGGTTCTTGTTATGATTTTGGACCTTTAGGAGTGGAACTAAAAAGAAATATTAAAAAGGTTTGGTGGGAAGAGATGACCAGGTTTCAGAAAGATATTGTTGGTTTGGACGCGGCAATTTTAATGAATCCCCGAGTTTGGCAAGCTTCGGGTCATCTGACAGCTGGTTTTGCTGACGAGTTAGTGGAATGTAAAAGTTGCCATAAGAGATTTAAAAAGGACGAAATTAAAGGAAATCGGTGTCCGGAGTGCAAAGGAGAGTTAGCTAAACCCCGAAAATTTAACTTAATGATGAAAACTTTTGTTGGGCCGGTAGAAGAGGAAGCTTCTACTACTTATCTTCGAGCCGAGACCTGCCAAGGAATTTATGCTAATTTTTTGAATATTTTAAAGTCTCAGCGTTTGAAGCTTCCTTTTGGTGTAGCTCAAATTGGAAAAGCTTTCCGTAATGAAATCACTCCGAAAAACTTTATTTTCAGAACCAGAGAGTTTGAGCAGATGGAAATGCAGTGGTTCTGCTCGCCTTCGGCTAAGAAAACCCCAGATGATTGGTTTGAATATTGGAAAAAAGAAAGAATAAAATGGTATCTGAATTTAGGGATAAAAAAAGAAAATTTAAGAATGGTAGAAATTCCGGAGGGAGAGCGGGCTCATTACGCCAAAAGACAAATAGATGTTGAATATAAATTTCCTTTTGGCTGGCAAGAAATCGAAGGTATTCATAATCGAGGGGATTGGGACTTATCTAATCACTTAAAACATAGTGGAAAAGATTTAAGTTATTTTGATGAAAGCACCGGAGAAAAATATATTCCTCATATTATTGAAACTTCGGTTGGGGTAGAGAGATCTCTTTTTGCTTTTTTGTGTGAAGCTTATCAAGAGATAAAAGGCGGTCGAACAAAAACTACTAAAGCCGCTAAAGAAACTGAAATTTTATTAAAGCTTTCTAAAGCTTTAGCTCCAATAAAAGTAGCAGTTTTACCATTAGTTAGAAATAAACCAGAATTAGTGAAAAAAGCTAAAGAAGTTTATCAATTGTTGAAGCTTCATTTTGTTTGTCAATATGACGAGCTCGGTTCAATCGGCAGAAGATATCGAAGACAAGATGAGGCAGGCACGCTTTATGCCATCACTATTGATTTTGAAACCTTAAAACAAAATGATATAACAGTGCGTGACCGCGACACTATGAAACAAGAAAGAGTAAAAATTAATGATTTAATAAAAGTTTTAAAAGAAAAATTAAATGTATAGAAAAACGACTCTTAAAAACGGTTTGAGAATTATTACTGTTCCCATAAGAGGCACTCAGACAATAACTCTTTTGATATTGGTAGCTACTGGTTCGAAATATGAAAAAAAAGAGATAAATGGCATTTCCCATTTGTTAGAACATATGGCTTTTCGGGGAACAAAAAAACGTCCCCAGACCTTAGACATTGCCAAGGAATTAGACAGAGTAGGCGGTCTTTATAATGCCTTTACCGGTAAAGAATTTATGGGATTTTGGGTAAAAGTTGATTCAAAGCATTTTGACTTAGCAGCCGATGTTTTATCTGATATGATTTTTAACTCTCTCTTTAAAGAAAAAGAAATTGGGAAGGAAAAAAAGGCGATTGTAGAAGAAATTAATATGTATTTAGATACTCCCCAGAGTTATGTTTTGGAACTTTGGGAAAAACTTTTATACAGAGAACAACCTGCAGGCTGGATGATTGCAGGACAAAAGGAAAAGGTAAAAAGAATTTCCAGGAAAAATATTTTGGATTATTTTAGAAAACAATTTAGCGCAGAAAATACGGTCATTTCTTTGGCCGGAAATTTTAAAAATAGGGAAGCCGTTTCCAAAATAAAAAAATTTTTTGAAAAAGCCAAAAAGACCAAAACTTTAGCAAAAAAACCGGTAATTGAAAGACAAAAATCTCCTCAGATTTTACTTCAGACAAAAGAAACCGACCAGACCCATTTAACCTTAGGGGTCCGAGCTTATAATATTTTTAAACCCGAAAGATACCCCCTCGCTGTCCTATCTAATCTCTTGGGAGGAATTATGAGTTCCCGTCTTTTTATTGAAATCAGGGAAAAGAGAGGAATGGCTTATTATATTAAGACTATTCATGAAAATTATAGTGATACAGGATATCTGGTAACTCATGCTGGAATTGACAATAAAAGAACGGAGGAGGCAATAAAAATCATTTTGAAAGAATATAAAAATCTAAAAGAGAAAAAAGTTCCGAAAGAAGAACTTCAGAAAGCCAAAGACAATATTAAGGGCCATCTTTATTTAGGTTTGGAAACCTCTGATGCCTGGGCTAGTTATCTTGGTGTTCAGGAAATCTTAAAAAGGAAAATTTCTACTCCCGCTCAAGAATGCAAAATGATTGATAAAGTCAGTCAAGATGATATTCTAAAAGTAGCCAGAGATATTTTTCAACCAAAAAAATTAAATTTAGCCCTCATCGGCCCATTTAAGGATAAAAATCAGTTCCAAAAATTATTAAAACTATGAACAACGAGAAGATTCTTGATATTTCTTGGGGGACAATTTTGAAAATTTCTGTTGCTATCCTTTCTTTTTACATTCTCTACCAGATTAGAGATATTTTGGTCTGGTTTATTTTCGCCTTAATAATTTGCCTTTTATTTAATCCAGTCATTAATTTTTTAAGGAAATTAAAAATCCCCCGGGTCCTGGCAGTTATTTTTGTCTACGTTGGAGTTTTTGGATTCTTGACTCTTTTGATTTATTTGATTGTTCCCATATTTGTTTCTGAAATTCAACAATTTTCAAAAATCCTCCCTCAATATTTTGAAAAAATTTCCCCTCCCTTAAAAGGACTGGGCATTCAGGCATTTGAAAATATTGAAACTTTTGTTAATACTCTGGGAGGGGCATTAAATAGAATAGCTTCCAACATTTTTAATGTCTTATTAATAATCTTTGGAGGGATTTTCAAAACAATTTTTATCTTAGCTATTGCTATTTTTCTCTCTTTAGATGAAAAGATAATTGAAAAGAGTTTAAATCTTCTTTTCCCTAAAAAATATGAGGATTATGCCTTATCTCTCTGGAGAAAATGTCAAAAAAAAGTTAGCGGTTGGTTTCTGACAAGAATATTAACCTGTCTATTTGTTGGAATAGCGACTTATGTTGCTTTATTGCTTTTTAATGTAGGTTATCCTGCCTCCTTGGGATTACTGGCTGGAACCCTTAATTTTATTCCTTATCTGGGACCAATTATTACAGCAGTTCTCCTTCTTGCAATTATCTCTTTGGAAAATGTATATAAAGCAATTTTTGTTTTTATTGTTTTTATCTTAATTCAGCAAATTGAAAATAATATTTTGACGCCAGTTTTAACCAAAAAATTTATTGGACTTTCTCCGGTTTTAGTTTTAATGTCTTTGGCAATTGGGGGAACTCTCTGGGGATTTTTAGGAGCAATTTTAGCCGTTCCTTTAGCTGGAATTCTATTTGAATTCTTAAAAGACTTTTTGAAGAAAAAGAAAGAGGAAGAAGCAGTAGTTTTATGAGCGCTCTCTATATTATAGGTACTCCAATTGGGAACCTCGAAGATTTATCTTTTAGAGCCCTCCAAATTTTAAAGGGGGCTGATTTAATTTTGTGTGAAGACACAAGAGTCACCAAAAAATTATTGAATCATTATCAAATAAAAACTCCCACCCTAAGTTATCATCAACATTCAAAATTAAAAAAAGTTGAAGAGATTATTCAACTTTTAAAAGAAGGTAAAAATTTGGCCTTGGTTTCTGATGCCGGCACCCCTGGAATTTCCGACCCCGGGAATTTATTAATTAATGAAATGATTAATAGATTAAGAAATGAAGTTAAAGTTATTCCGATTCCCGGGCCTTCGGCAGTAACGGCGGCAGCTTCTATTTCTGGCTTTCCAACGGATAAATTTATTTTTATGGGTTTCCCGCCAACAAAAAGAAAAAGGAAGAAATTTTTTGAGGAAATTGTAGGATCCAAGTACCCGGTAATTTTTTACGAATCTCCTTACCGAATCCTAAAAAGCCTTAAAGAATTGGAACTAAAAGCTGAAAGCTGCAAGCTAAAACCTAAAATAATGGTTTGCCGAGAACTAACTAAAAAATTCGAAACAATTTATCGGGGGGAAATTGAAGAGGTAATAAAAGAAATTAAAAAAAAAGAGATAAAAGGTGAATTTGTGGTTATCGTAGCAGGAAAATAGCTATTAAAACTATCAAAATCTGGCTAAAAATTCTCCCAAAAATGGAGATTTTTTTATTTTCAAAAAAATGAATTTTTTGATGAAGCTTATAATGGATTTCTAAAAATCTGTTAGGAAAAACGAAATTTAAAAAATTAAGACCATCGGCTAAAATAGCTAAAAAAGCTCCAACAAAAATTATCGGCTGATTTTTTGAAAAAATTAAAATAAGAAAAAGAGCTAAAGAAATGTCTAAAATTACTTTTAAAAAATCCGGAAAGACTTTTTTCCACTTTCTTTCGTAAATGTTTTCGTAAATGTTTTTAGCTGAATAGTCAATATGGGGTATAAAATCCAAAAAATAATGACTTAAAAAAGCGAGGAAAAATGCCAAAGGTAAAAATTTAATTTTCGAAACTATGGCAGCACCTATAAGAAGATGAGGAGTTGCAATCATGCTGGAGTTCTAATAAAAATATGATAAAATGAATTATTAAGCCGAATTAAATTATATTTAATTGTATCCTAATGTCAACAAAAAACAAAAAATTCTATATCTCCACTAGTATTCCTTATACTAATGCGCCACCCCATATTGGTTTTGCCTTAGAGATAATTCAAGCAGATGTTTTGGCTCGTTATCATCATTCATTGGGCGAAGACGCCTTTTTCTTAACGGGTACGGACGAGCATGGATTAAAAACTAAAAGGGCAGCAGAGAAGACTAATAAAACGCCGAAAGAGTTTGCTGATGAGATATCAGAAAAGTTTAGAAAATTAAAAACAACTTTAAATCTTTCTAATAATGATTTTATTAGAACCACCGACAAAAAAAGACATTGGCCAGCAGTAAAGAAGGTTTGGTTAAAATTAAAAGAAAATGGGGAGATCTATAAAAAGAACTATAGAGGTTTTTATTGTGCCGATTGTGAAGCTTTTGTTACTAAAAAAGATTTAGTTGATGAAAAATGTCCTATTCATCAAAAGAAAGTAGAGTTAGTTGAGGAAGAAAATTATTTTTTCCGCCTTTCAAAATATTCTCAAAAGATAAAAGAAATAATTAAAAAGGATAAAATAAGGATTATTCCGGAATCAAGGAAAAATGAAATATTGGCTATTATCAGACAAGGATTGGAAGATATTAGTTTTTCAAGAGTAAAAGAAAAGTATTTAGGAATTCCGGTTCCTAATGATCCTACTCAATTTTTATACATATGGCCAGATGCCCTCACTAACTATATTTCAGCTATTGGTTATTCAAAGAATAGTGAGAGGTTCAAAAAATACTGGCCCGCTGATGTCCATTGTATCGGTAAAGATATTGTAAGATTTCACGCTTTGATTTGGCCGGCAATACTTTTATCCCTTAATTTAAAATTACCAAAAACCATATTTGTTCACGGTTTCATTACGGTTGATGGGAAAAAAATGTCAAAATCTTTGGGAAATGTCATTAATCCCTTTGAACTGGTAAAAAAATACGGGACTGATACCGTTCGCTATTTTCTTTTACGGGAGATTCCACCAACTGAAGATGGCGATTTTACTTATGAGAAATTTGAAGAGAGATATAATGCTGATTTAGCAAGCGGATTAGGAAATTTGGTGGCGAGGGTTTTAACAATGGCAGAGAAGATAAATCCAAATAACAAAATCCAAATGTCAAATCAAATCCAAAATTCAAATATCAAAAAAGAAATTGACAAAACGTGGGGAAATTATAAAAAGGCATTAGAGGAGTTTAAGTTTAATGAGGCTTTAATTTTTATCTGGGAATTAATTAGTTTTTGCGATAGATATATTGAAAAAGAAAGACCTTGGGAAGAAAGTAAAAAGCAAAAAGAAGTTATCAATAATCTATTATTGGCTATCGATGAAATAGCAAAATTGTTGCAGCCATTTTTACCAGAAACTTCCGAAAAAATATTTAAGCAATTAAAAACTAAGAAAAGTAAGTCTTTGTTCCCAAGAATTTAGTTATTCGTATATTTGTAATAATTTGTAATTCGTAGGGATATGTTGATTGACACTCACGCCCATTTAAATTTTAAAGAGTTTAATAAAGACCGATCTCAGGTAATCAAGCGGGCTTTTGAGGGAGGAGTAGAGAAGATTATTAATGTGGGAACTAACCTTAAGGATTCAAAGGATTCTATTTTGCTCGCAGAAAAATATAAAAATATCTCAGCAACCATAGGCCTTCACCCGATTGATGTTCAAAATGAAAGATTTGACAAGAAGGTGTGGCTAAAATTAGCAAAGCATCAAAAGGTGGTGGCGGTTGGCGAGATTGGTTTAGATTACTATTATAAACCGAAAACAAAAAGGAAGCTGGAAGTATTTAAAGAAAAACAGAGGACGGGCCTCTGTCAGCAGCTAAAGTTATCCAAGGAGTTAAATTTGCCAGTGATTTTCCACTGCCGTCAGGCTCATCAAGACTTAATTGAGCTTCTTTCCGCTCAATCAGAACTTAGACCCCAAAAAGCAGTAGCTCATAGTTTTGTAGGAAATTTGGACCAGCTTCAAAAATATTTAGATTTTGGATTTTACATCGGCTTTAATGGAATAATTTTTAAATCTATTGAGAGAATTAATTTTGAGGAGAGCATTAAAAGAACGCCTTTAGACAGAATTCTTATTGAAACTGACTGTCCATTTTTAACGCCTCTACAGGTAAAGCCGGCCCAAGAAAGAAACGAGCCATTATATGTAAAATTCGTTGCTCAAAGAATTGCTGAAATAAAAAATTTTACTCTTGAGCAGGTGGCTGGAAAAACTACTGAAAATGCTAAAAAATTATTTAATATTTAATTAAAATTAATCATGAATTGCAAAAAGTTTATTGATGAGAAAATTAAAGAGATTAGAAAAATTGTTGGCAGAAGAAAAGTTATTAGTGTTTTATCAGGAGGAGTAGATAGTTCAACGGTAACTATTTTGGGCTATCGGGCCATAGGAAGTCAATTAAAAACTATCTCTGTGGATAATGGTTTAATGAGAGAGAATGAGCCAGAGAATATTGTTAAAACTTTTAAAAAACTGGGGATAAAAGTTAAAGTGGTAAATGCTAAAAAAGAATTCTTTAAATCCCTAAGACATAAAGTTGACCCGGAAGAAAAAAGAAAAGCAATTACAGCTGTTTTTTATGGAGATGTTTTTAAGAAAATTATAAAAGAAAGTAAAATCAAATTTTTATTACAAGGGACAATTTTAACCGACATCAAAGAAGCTGTTGCCGGCATTAAAAGACAACATAATGTTTTAGCTCAAGTTGGTATTAATCCTGAAAAAGAATATGGATACCAGGTTGTTGAACCCTTAAGCAAACTCCGAAAAGATGAAGTAAGAAAAGTGGCTAAACTCCTTGGGTTGCCAAAAACAATTTTTCAAGGAATTCCCTTTCCTGGCCCAGCTTTAGCTGCCAGAATAATTGGCGAAGTAACGCCAGAAAAAGTTGAGATTGTCAGAAAAGCAACTAGTATTATTGAGAAAGAATTAAAAAATTCAGGTGCCTTTCAATATTTTCCGGTTTTAATGGAAGATAAAGCAACCGGGATGAGAAATAACAAAAGAGAGTTTGGTAATATTATAATAATTAGATGTGTTGAAAGTGTTGATGCCAGGGTAGCTGTTCCGACCAGAGTTCCTTGGAAGATTTTGGAGAAAATTACAAAAAAAATAATAAATGAAATACCCAAAATAACTCGAGTCTGTTACGATATAACCCCAAAACCACCAGCTACAATAGAATATATTTAAAATTTATTTTAAAATCACCTAAAAATTTGCCTTAAGAGGCGTTTTAAACAAAACGCTATTTTTTTTGGTAAACCCCGTTAGAGATTCTCTCTTCTCGTGCTTCTTCCCCGGCTCCGTAATCTCTAACGGGGTAAAATAGACAAAACAGAAAAGATAAGTTAAAATTTAAGAAGCGAAAATGAAATATAATCCCCAAAAAATAGAACGAAAATGGCAAATATTTTGGGAGAAAATAGGAATTTTTGAAGCGAAAGATTTTTCTAAAAAGGCAAAGAGCTATATTTTAGTTGAGTTTCCTTATCCATCTGGCGAAGGGCTTCATGTTGGGCATTGCCGACCTTATATTGCCTTGGATATAGTCAGCCGCAAAAGAAGAATGGAGGGTTTTAATGTTTTGTTTCCTATGGGCTGGGATGCTTTTGGATTGCCGACCGAAAACTATGCTATTAAAACCGGGATTTATCCCCGAGAAGCTACCAGGAAAAACATCTCTTTTTTTAAGGATCAGCAAAAAAGTATAGGTCTGTCTTTTGATTGGAGCCGCGAAATTAACACTACTGATCCGGCCTACTATAAATGGACTCAATGGATATTTTTGCAGCTTTTTAAAAAAGGCTTAGCTTATAAAAGCAAAATGCCAATTAACTGGTGCCCGGCTTGTAAAATTGGCCTGGCTAATGAGGAAGTGGTTGATGGAAAATGCGAAAGATGCGGGGAAAAAGTTGAGAGAAGAGAAAAAGAACAGTGGATGCTGAAAATAACTAGGTATGCTGAAAGACTAATTCAGGATTTAGACAAAGTTGATTACCCGGAGAAAGTTAAGATTCTCCAGAAAGATTGGATAGGGAAATCAGAAGGCTGGGAAATAACTTTTAAGATTAAAGATTCAAGTTCAAAGATTCAAGTATTCACTACTCGGGCAGACACTCTTTTTGGAGCTACTTATTTGGTGGTAGCTCCTGAGCATCCAATAATTCAAAATCTGAAATCTAAAATCCTAAATCTTAAATCTGTAGAGAAATATATTGAAGAATCCAAGAAAAAGATTGAGAGAGAAAGAATTAGTGAAATTAAAGAGAAAACTGGAATAGAAGTTAAAGGAATAAAAGCAGTCAACCCGGTCAAGTTGAGACAAATCCCCATTTTTTTAGCAGATTATGTTTTGATGCACTATGGCACCGGGGCAATTATGGCTGTGCCAACTCACGACCAAAGAGATTTTGATTTCGCCAGACAATATAATTTACCGATGATTGAGGTGATTAAACCTTTTAAAGAAAAAAAAGAATTACCAAAAGAAGTCGGAATAGTGGTTTCCAACGGTAGATTTAAAAAAGCTTATGAAGGTGAAGGATATTTGATTAATTCTGGAAGATTTAATGGAATAGGCTCAGAAATTGCCAAAGAAAGAATTGGTGAGTGGTTAGCAAGAAAAAGTTTAGCAAAAAAAACCGTCCATTATAAATTAAGAGATTGGATTTTTTCTCGGCAACGTTATTGGGGAGAGCCAATTCCAATGATAAAGTGTGAGAGATGTGGTTGGTTGGCAGTTTCAGAAAAAGATTTACCGGTTAAACTTCCTCGAGTTAAAAAATATCAACCGACTGAAACTGGCGAATCCCCATTGGCAGCGGTTAAAAATTGGGTAAATGTCAAATGCCCTAAATGCGGCGGTCCTGCCAGAAGAGAAACCGATGTTATGCCAAACTGGGCTGGTTCTAATTGGTATTTTCTTCGCTATTGTGATCCCCAAAATGATAAAAAATTAGCCAATCCAAAATTACTTAAATATTGGATGCCAGTAGGCTGGTATAATGGAGGCATGGAGCATACTACTTTGCATCTTTTGTATTCTCGTTTTATCTATAAATTTTTATGGGACATTGGGGCTGTGCCAAAATCTGTTGGCTCTGAACCATATAAGAAACGAACTTCTCATGGTATGGTTCTTGGCGAGGGAGGAATTAAAATGTCAAAATCCAAAGGTAATGTCATTAACCCCGATAATGTTGTTAAAAGTTACGGAGCTGACACAATGAGAGTTTATGAAATGTTTATGGGACCTTTTGAGCAAATGATTTCCTGGGACAGCAAAGGAGTAAGGGGAGTAAGGAGATTTCTGGGAAAAGTTTGGGAACTTTTTGAAAAATCCCAAATCCCAAATCCTAAATCCCAATCAAATCCCAAATCTCAATTTCCAAATCCAAAACTTAAAAAACTTTTACATAAGACTATTAAGAAAGTATCAGAGGATATTGAACATTTAAAGTTTAACACAGCGGTAAGCTCTTTAATGAAATTTTGTAATGCTTGGCAAGAAAATGTTCAGGGGCTGAAGAGAGAAGATTTTAAAAATTTCCTAAAGATTTTTTCTCCTTTTGCTCCTCATATGGCAGAAGAACTTTGGCGAAAATTAAAACCTAAAAAAGACCTTAAAGATTATGAGAAAAGAGATTCAATTTTCTCTCAGCCCTGGCCCAAATATGACTCAAAATTAATTGAAGAGGAAAAAATAACTTTAGTTATTCAGGTCAATGGTAAAGTTCGTGATAGAATAGAAGTAATGGCAGATATAAAAGAAGAAAAGGCCAGAGAGTTAGCTTTGGCCCAAGAAAAAATCAAAAAATGGATAGGAGGAAAAAAGATAAAAAGAGTTATTTTTGTTCCCGGGAAACTTATAAATATAGTAATATAATTAAAAAAATGGAGGAGATTTTATTACAAAAAGCTGGCAAAAAAATGATACTTTTGGGTAACGAAGCCATTTGTCGGGGTGCTTTGGAAGCAGGAGTTCAATTTGTTTCTACTTATCCTGGAACCCCGGCTTCAGAAATTGGAAATACCTTTTTTAAACTTTCTCAATCAGGAAAATATAAAGGTTATTTTGAGTTTTCTACCAATGAAAAAGTAGCTTTGGAAGCAGGAATTGGAGCTTCTTTTTCTGGTTTGAAAACTTTGGTGGCAATGAAAAACTTTGGCTTAAATGTCTGTTCAGATTCTTTACTTCCATTTTTATATACTGGTGCAAAAGGTCCGACTGTAATTGTTGCTGCCGATGACCCTTCCTGCCACAGTTCAGCTCAATCTGAAGAAAATAGCCGAGCTTTTGCTTTTTTAGCCCATATCCCCGTTTTAGAACCTTCAGATCCTCAGGAATGCAAAGATTTTGTTAAGTTAGGTTTCAAAATTTCAGAAAAATTTCAAATTCCAGTAATGATAAGAACTACAACAAGAGTTGCTCACCAGCGAGCAATAGTAAAATTGGGAAAGATTACGAAACCCGGCAACGTAGTGGGAAAGTTTATTAAAGAGCCAAAGAGATTTGTTACCATGCCCCCGAGAGTATTGGAGATGAAAAAAGAGCTGCTTAAAAAAATCAAACAAATCAGAAAATTTTCCGAAAAAACCCAAATAAATAAGATAAGTCTGTCAGTATCAGATACCGACAGACAGAAAATAGGAATAATTAGTTCAGGGGTTACCCATTTATATGTAATGGAGGCAGTAAAGGAACTAAAATTAAATTTGCCAGTTTTGAAGCTGGGATTTTTTTATCCTTTGCCAAAAGAGAAAATAAAGAATTTTATTAAAAATTTTAAAAAAGTTCTGATTGTTGAAGAATTAGAGCCGTATTTAGAAAGAGAAATAGAAAGATTAGCAAAAGATGTCAATCCGAAACTTCAAATTTTCGGCAAAGGTCTGGTTCCCGAAGTTGGCGAACTAAAACCCGAAATCGTTACCTTGGCCATCGTCAAGTTTGCTAATTGTAAATTGAAAATTGAAAATTGGAAATTCCAAATTCCAAAACGTTCTCCTCAGCTTTGTCCAGGTTGTCCTTATTGGTTAGTTTTTGGGGCAGTTAAAAAAGCAGTAGATCCCAAAAAGGTAATTTTTGGGGGAGACATTGGTTGTTATATGTTAGCAGGTCTCCCTCCTCACTTTATCCAAGATTATCTCTCTTGTATGGGGTCATCTATAGGAATTGCCCACGGGATTAAAAAAGCGACTGGCCAAAAATTAATTACTTTTATTGGTGACTCAACTTTTTTTCATGCTGGTATCCCAGCTTTGATTAATACGGTTTTTAATAAATCCAATCCTTTAATTATCGTAATGAACAACCAAACCACTGCTATGACCGGACATCAGCCTCATCCCGGGGCGCCAGCCAAACCAGATGGAATAAAGATTGAAAATATTGTCAAAGCTTGCGGTGTAAAGAATTTAAAAGTAATTGACCCTATCAAACAAAAAGAGTTTATTAATACAGTTAAAAAATTTTTAAATAAAAAAGAGGTTTCAGTAATTATAGCTCGTCGTCCATGCATCCAGATAAAAAAATGAACAAGAAAACAAACCAATTTAATATAGTTATAGTTGGTACTGGAGGCCAGGGTTTAATTACTCTTTTGAGAATTTTAGCTGAAGCTGCCTTATCTGAAGGCTATGATATAAAAACCTCTGAATTGCATGGTCTATCTCAGAGAGGAGGTTCAGTTGAGGTTCATATCAGATTTGGGAAAGAGGTTTTTTCTCCTTTAGTTTCACAAGGGAAAGCAGATTTGATTTTAGGTCTAGAAATGCAAGAAACTTTAAGGGCTTATTCCTTTGCCAATTCGGGAACCACTTTTTTACTTAACAAAAAGATTGTTTCTGTTTCTTTAGTAAAATCTTTATCTGAAAAAGAGATTTTAAAGCGCCTAAAAAAGATTAGCAAAAATATTATTTTAGTTCCGGCAGAAGAAATCTGCCAGGAAAAACTGGGAGTTAAAGTAGTCGCTGGAATTTATCTAATCAGTTTAACCTCCTTTAAAAATTTAATTCCAATTAAAGCAAATTCAATTTTAAAAGCAATTAATAAAATTATTCCGAAAAAATATCTGGAATTAAATAAAAAAACTTTTAAGCTCGCTAAAACTTATTAACTAACCCTTCTTTACTGTGATAAAAAGATTACAGGCCCCGTACAACAACAAGTTGTATACGGGGCAGGCAGTAATTTTAGCCGCCGGAAAAGGCAAGAGATTTCAACCCCTTACCGAAACCCGACCAAAACCTCTTTTAAAAGTTTTAAATAAAACTATTTTAGAATATAATTTGGACCAATTAAATGGTTTAGTAGGAGAGGTAGTTTTAGTCATTGGTTATCAAGGCGAGAAAATAAGAAACCTTATTGGAGAGCGTTACAAAAACCTAAAAATAAAATATGTTTTTCAAAAAGAGCAATTAGGAACGGGTAATGCGGCAAAAAAGGCTCTTTCTTTAATTGGAGATAAATTTTTACTTTTAAATGGCGATGATTTATACGATAGAGAGGATATTAAAAAATGCTTAAAAAAATATCCCTGTATTTTATTAGCTCGGGCAAAAAATCTTTCTAATTTCGGGATTGTTTCTTGTAAGGAAAGATTTGTTAAAAGTATAGTTGAAAAACCAAAAAAGCCGATAGATAAATTGGTAAATACCGGACTTTATTTTTTACCAAAACTAATTTTTAATTTCAAAATTAAAAAATCGTTGAGAGGTGAGTATGAATTCACCGATTATTTAAGGGAATTTATAAAAAAAGAAAAATTATTTTTTGTTAAGGCAAAAAAATGGCACTTTCTTTCTTATCCCTGGGATTTATTTGAAGTTAATGAGCTTTTAATAAAGAGAGAAAAAGGAATTAGGGAAGGTAAAATTGAGAAAGAAACCCAACTAAAAGGAAAAGTAATAATTAAAAAAGGAACTTTAATTAAAAGCGGGAGTTATCTTGAAGGCCCTATCTATATTGGTAAGGGCTGTCAGGTCGGATCAAATTGTTATATAAGAGGACCTGTTAGTATTGGTTCAAATTGCCGAATTGGCCAGGCGGTAGAAATAAAAAATTCAATCATAGGAGATAATGTTGAAATTTCTCATTTAAGTTATATTGGCGATTCAATAATTGGAGAAGATTGTAACCTTGGGACAGGAACAATTATTGCCAATCTCCGATTCAACAAAAAAACAATTAAAGTAATAACTAATGAGAAATTAGTTGATACCAGGAGAGAAAAGTTCGGCTGCATTTTAGGAGATAACGTTAAAACTGGAATAAACGTCTCTATAATGCCAGGAGTATTAATTGGTTCTGATTGCTTAATTTATCCTAATTCTTTAGTAAAAAGAAATATTAAAGGTAAAGAGATTTTCTATGGAGGTATTAAAAGTTAATCAAAAAAATTTTAAAAAAACAATAAATAAAACTATAGAATCGATAAAAAAGGGCGAAGTAATAGCTTGCCCAACTGACACAGTTTATGGTTTAATAGCCGATGCGACAAACGAGAAGGCAGTAAAAAAGCTTTTTAAAATAAAAAAGAGATCAAGTCTCAAACCTGTCCCTATTTTTGTTAAAGATATGAAAATGGCGAAAAAGTCTGCCCATATCAACAAAAAACAAGAAGAATTTTTAAAAAAAGTTTGGCCGGGGAAAATAACAGTAGTTTTAAAAAGGAGAAAGAAAAAAATAAAATTATTTGGAGCAGCTCCAGATACAATTGCTCTCCGAATTCCAAAATATAAATTAATTAATGAATTGCTTAAAAAACTAAACTGTCCCTTAACCGGCACCTCAGCTAACATTTCAGGGGAACCTGCTTCAACAAAAATAGGAGAAGTAACTTCTCAATTTGAAAAACAAAAAATCCAGCCTGATTTAATTTTAAATGCCGGAAACTTGCCAAAAAGCAAACCGTCAATAGTTTTAGATTTAACGACTTCGCTACCTAAAATTTTAAGACCTTAAACCTGCATGAAACAAGCTTTAATCAGTGTTTATAATAAAACCGGCATAGCTGATTTTGCTAAAAAATTGATTAAATTGGACTGGAAAATAATTTCCACTGGCGGAACGGCCAAAGTTTTAAGAAAAGCAGGAATTAAAGTTATTCCAATTGAAAAAATCACCCAGAATCCCGAAACTTTTGATGGAAGAATGAAAACAATCTCTTTTCAGATTGGCGGAGCCATTCTTTATGACCGAAAAAATAAAAAACATTTAAAGGAAGCTAAAAAATTAGGAATTTTTCCAATTGATATGGTAGTTTGTAATCTTTATCCCTTTGAGAAGGTTATTATAAAGAAAAATTGCACCTTAAAAGAGGCGATAGAAAATATTGATATTGGAGGCCCTATGATGGTTCGAGCTGCAGCCAAAAATTACAAATACGTTACCGTAATAATCGACCCAAAAGATTATAAAAGAATTATTAAGATTCTGAGAATTAAAGGAAAAATTCCAGAAAAAACTCGATTGAAACTAGCCCAAAGAGTTTTTCAGAGAACAACTGAATATGATAAAAGCATAAATAAGTTTCTTAAAAATGTCTTTCAAAAATAAATTTAAAATTGAGGGAATTAAAGTCTATAACGCTCGCTATGGTGAAAACCCTCATCAAAAAGGCGCTTTTTATCTTGACCCCAAAGGCAAAGACCCTTTGTCTCCCCAAAAATTTAAAAAACTTCAGGGTAAAGAAATTTCTTTTAATAATCTTTTAGATATAAATGCTGCAATCAATGTTTTGGCCGAGATAGGAAATGAAAGACCTACTTGCGTAATAATTAAACACGGTAACCCTTGTAGTGCAGCTTATGGGAAAAATGTCAAAGACGCTTTTTCCCGTGCTTGGAAGAAAGGAGATTCTTTAGCTGCTTTCGGTGGGATAATTGGAATTAATCGAGAAGTTGATGAAAGACTGGCGAAATTAATGATAAAAAACTTTTTTGAGGTTCTTTTAGCCCCTAAAATTACAGAAAGAGCATTAAAAATTTTTTCTCGAAAACCGAATTTAATAATTTCAGTTAGCCGGGCTTTAAAAAATCTCCAACCTTCAAAAGAAACTGATTTCAAGAAAATCAGAGGAGGATTTTTAGTCCAAGAGCCGGATTTAAAAGAAATTAAAGAAAAAGATTTAAAAATAGCAACAAAAGTTAAACCAACTAAAAAACAAATAAGAGACCTTCTTTTTGCCTGGAAAATTTGTAAACTTTCCAAGTCAAATGCTATAGTCTTAGTAAAGGATGAAACTTTAATTTCTTCGGGAGTTGGCCAGCAAGATAGAAAAAAATGTTGTGAGTTGGCAATAAGTAAAGCGAGAAAAAGGGCTAAAAATACAGTTGCGGCTTCCGACGGGTTTTTCCCATTTCCCGACGGCCCAGAAATTTTAATCAAAGCCGAGGTAAAAGCAATTATTCAACCTGGCGGCTCGATTCGAGAAGACGAGATTATCAAACTTTGCAATAAATACAAAATTCCAATGGTTTTTACAAAAATTCGATGTTTTAAACACTAATATGTTTATAAAAAAGACCGACCCTCAAATTACAAAACTTATCGAGAAAGAA